>Ga0157363_1006778_pt1 | contig 10817 bp, 6 predicted proteins | sample AttsexASBM1_FD_111477 | JGI IMG/M metagenome (GOLD analysis project Ga0157363, IMG submission 111477) | Fungus gardens microbial communities from leaf cutter ant in Ribeirão Preto, State of São Paulo, Brazil - Atta sexdens ASBM1 | ecosystem: Host-associated > Fungi > Mycelium > Unclassified ...
TAATTATAAAAATGGATTAATTTACAGTTTAACACAGATGGAAATTAAAAATAATAAAATATTTAACTCAAGGGATTGGATTGCTTTTTTGATAACTAGTGTTCCTGACTTACAATTACAATGTGATCTTTCAGTAATTTAGCCTTAATATGTATAGTTTGTATGTATTGAACAGAAATTCGTGTTTGACAGAAGTTTTTGCATAGACTTTCCTGTCGATTAAGGGGCTACGCACAATCAAAGGAATAGGGAACAGATCACAAACTATTAGAAAATATGTATTCTACAGTACATGATTTCTGATAGGTTCAAATTCTTAAAGTGCAGTCATTATAGAAGGAATAAGGAATTAAGAATAAGGAATAACGATTTTCCAATCTATTAAATATCGGATATACCGTAATACGGTTTCTATATACGATAGATTGAAATCTTTATTTCTTATTCCTATTCCTTATTCCTTCTATTGTGCATGCACCCTTATTCTTTATTCCCTGTTCCCTATTTTTTTGATTGTGCATCGTCCTAAGGGGCTCCGCACAATAAAAGAACAGAAAACAGAGAACAGAGAATAAGAATTTCAATCTATCAGGAATTATGTATTGTGGAATACACAGTTTTTGATTCTGATCACAGGTTGAAATTCTTATTCTTTGTTCTCTGTTCCTTTTATTATGCGGAGTCCCTTAGGACTGTGCACAATCAAAGAAATAGGAAACAGGGAATAAAGAATAAGGGTGCATCCACAATAGAAGGAATATAAGGAATAGGAATAAGAAATAAAGATTTCCTTTAATATTCTAGAATTCATTGTCAAATGACCTTAAGCATGAAAAAAAGCATAAGCAATAGAAACAAAAAAAAATACACACCATGTGTACCAGAATACACGATTTCCGATAAGTTAAAATCTATTATTTCTTGTTTCTATTGCTTGTGCTTTTCGTTGTGTTTAAGGCTTTTTAGAGATTATTTATACAAGCCGTAATCTATAAAAATTGATTAATCGAATGAAAGAGAAATAATCGAATGATTAATCAATTCTTACGGATTATGGCATAAATTAATTTTTTTATAAATGGATGTGTTCAAGACAAACTTGCTAGCCTGTTTGCTGAACGATTAATGTGATTAGTTGGATTTACAATATAAGCAACCAATCGTATTCTTTTGCTCAGCGAACAGGCTAATTTTGTCGACTTGAATGCCTCCAATGATCCTTTAATATAAAAAATCTATAGTGCAGCTAACGTAAACTATAGATTTTCAGCGTATTAAATTTGGAACATATGCTATAAAGATGCCTTTCCATATTGACACTTAACATTCATTTTCAACGTCAAAACAGGTGATAAAAATTGACGAATATCAAGCATTAATTTTGTTTCTGTAATGTTCATGTAACCTGTTTTAGCGTCAGTATGAAGGGTACCTTAAAGAAAAAAAATCATTTAGTTATTTCTTCTTCCTCTTCGAGGCACGTGGTGCATTGCGTTCTTGTATAATACACAGTACTGTTTAATGTTGAGATAATGTTGATAGATTTTGATTATTGTATCATATTTTCTGCAGACGTTGGATATTTACGAGTTTTTAAATATACCTACATACTAAAATGTCTGTGAATTTGTATAGACAAGAATATTAGATAAGTTTAAAATTCTTTTTGTTTTCTTTTTGTTTTCTTTTGTTGTAATTTTTGGAGAAATGTATTGTACATTGCTACTGAGTAACTGTAGAATAATGATGCATGCGGATTAATAATTCAGAATCGGATTGCTTCGTTTAGTGATTTTTTATTAAAGTTAAAGGCTGGGATTCATTGCATTCTATTGTACTTGGATATATACCTATATATACTACAAATACAATTGGAGTCACAAATTTTCAGCTCCGGTTTAGAATTACTAATCGTCTGTTTAAAAACTAACAAATAATCGGGACGTAATTTCTTTGAAGCGTAGATTATTGAACAGTGTTTGCTGCATCTAGATTATTCTACATAAAATGGCGTCATCTTATTTTTACAAGAATATATATATTATCTTCATCGATGTTTTAAATAAAAAAGTGTTATCTTTTCTTAAATTATCTAAACAATTTTCTTATTTAAATTATTTAAGATGAAGATCAATTATCTAATTAATTTGAGAAAATATAATACTTTTTTTTTCTAAGACACATATAAAGATAATATACACTCATATTCTAGTTTTGGGATTTTGATGCGAGATGCGAGATCGAAAAAAATGAAGTTATTGGATTCGGTTATTCTAGCGTGCAATTTATTTAACAGAAGAATGATCAGCGTGTGTAATAACGTCCGTTGTCTCGATACCGATCTTTCGTCTCTAACTCGATTGCTAGTCTTTTCTCGAAACTTCTTATGAAATCATAATATTATTTTCGCGTATAATATTCTCGACTTTTGTTGATATGTATTTGAATAATACGGTTGAATTTTGCAGATACTAATAAATGATTTTCAGTTCAAAGAATTGACTTATTATAAGATATTTTAATGCAGGTGCGTTATGTAATCAATTTCGCTTTAAAATCCCAATAGCGAGAACCGAGTCGAGACATGTCAAAAGAAATTGATGAGTTTAAAGACTTCTCGTTTTTGCTTCCCGACAAGCGATCTCCGTATATGTGTAGTAAGTATGCCGTAAAGCCGGATGCGCAAGTTTCCGTGAACTTTCGCACACTAAGCCTATGAGCAATATAATTGCCACACTAAAGATAAGATGAAGCCATTTAATCTATTGATAGATATCTATATAATATATAGATATCTATATAATTTCAATAGATTATCTATATAATTTCCTCTAGATATCAGCAAATACCGATCCAACAATCTTCGTTTTAAGTAAACTGCGTTCGATTTCGATCTTGAAATGTAATTCTAAACCGAAACTGGGATTCGTGCATTTGTATTCAAACATATTTATTGAATATCTTAAATTCTTAGACAATTGTTGATTTCTGATACTTTTTCTTTAGTAATGGATATTCAGTAGTCTTATTTTAGATATTTTTATGTCGATCATACGCGATCCATTACCAAACGCAAGGGCGGATCCATTTGTCAAGAGGGGAGATCATTGATGGATTTATATTTTTGGGTTGATTTTTGGATTACTGTGTTTTTAAAATATTATGCGCCATTGTAACGAACAAGGGAAAATTTAATTATTTTACATCGTTCTCGCATCTTTCCATTCTTACTACTTATTATTAAATTTGCGCGCTGCAAGTGAAATTTTTTTATGGTCAATCGAAAAAATAGACTATTTAAATTATCATTAACATTACACTGAAAAAGTATTATGTAAATATTTAACTCATAAAACATTTTATTTAAAATTATATCAGCAAAAAATAATATATAGGAATAATATTTACAATAAATTATATAATTCACACTTTCTATTTCTAGTAAACCTATTCAATACTGTTTCTTCAATAATTTCTAGGTTTTTAAATTTCAAACTTTTTATGTCTTTATGTTGTAAATTTTAAAATATCAAAAACTTGTTCAACAGAAACGATACTTATCGGACACAGCAATATTTTATGTAGTCTTGCAATTAGTAACTTTCGCATAACGCTGCATAACTCGGTATTAACAATAGAGCAGTAAGAATCTGTGAGAGTTTTTTAAATTAAAAAATATTTTTGGAATATTAAAATTGCGATTAAACATTTTAGAAGTATTAAAAATATATGTACATTTCATTACAAAATATTTTTAATAAGGAGAGATGGGGGGGGGGAGGGAATAGCTCCTCCAGTGACTATGCGAAAGATTCAGATCGCGCAAGGTTTTTTTCGGTCAATATAATAATAATCCGAATAATAAGATTATTCTATCTTCGGATAAATTATTTCTATGTAATAATTTATACTACCTACTGGATAAATAACAAAATAAAAGAATAAGAACATAAGAGAGTAAGAGAATAAGACAGAGTGAGCTGAAGTTTATCAAAAGACAGATCAATCCAGCCTAATTAGTTTATTATTTATTAATTTAAAATTCATGATTTATTAGGTGTAAAAAGAAATCCATTATTTTTGCATGAAATTGAATGAAAAAATAATGGATTTCTTTTTATTACACCTAATATTAATTTTATTAGGTATTTTAGAAATAAGAATATTTATGACACAATATCATTATATGTTTCTGCAAAATTATATTTTTTTACATTTTTGATCGACAAATGAACCTAAACAATAAAATTGCAATTTTTAATAAAAATATTCTAGTTTTAAATTTACAATATATACAGATCCCATGAATTTTGACAAAACGCTCGTATGTAAGATAGATAAAACGGACTAAACTAAGTCGAAAAGTCCTTTATCATTTTACAATTTTCGTAATAGTTATCACAAGATATTAATTATTAAAAATTACTGAATATTGATTTTCAATAATTTTTTATTAAAATACTATCAACTTTACAGAAAAACAGCAGGAGACAAATGTTTATTTTCTTCTCATGAACTTCTGAGAATTTTTTCTGAACTTTTTAATACCGTATTTTCGTATGTCGGTAAAAATAGCTGCCAATATATACATATGTATAAGAAAATGCGGTACAGAAAAGTTGATAAAAATTTTGAAAAAAATCTTAAAGAATTCTATAAGAAGAAAATAAACAATTTTGTCTCTTCCTATTTTTCCATAAGTTAATAATATTTTAATAAAAAATTATTGATGAAAAAATATTCGCCATTTTTAGTAATTAATAACTTGTTAATTGCGAAAGTTGTAAAATGGTACAGAATTATTCGACTCAGTTTATTCCGCTTTATTTATGTACGAGCGTTTTATCAAACCTTATCGGACAACTTATATATATATATATATATCTACAAAACATCAAGATAATAATAAATTATAAAATTATTATTAAGATTAATATTATATTATAAGATAATCATTTAAATTTGAAACAATCATACAAATAATTTCACAAAATTGTCAATCATTTGCATGATGAGATCTGTAAAATAGTAGGTTTCCGATAATACTTTGTTTGTGATATTTTGTCAAATTTTGAATAAAGAAAATTTTGAACAAACGAATTTTGACGAAGAATAAAGTTATAATTTTTCAAGTGATGATATTAAATAAATTTATCAACTTTTCAAATAAATAAAAGATATTCGGATAATATTAATTTGTTGTGTTTTCTGTGCTTTTTCGTGCAAAACAATCATAAATAGTTTTATTACGTTATTGGCTGTTTTTCTAGACAAAAATATCCGCTGTTCAGGAAAAAGATCAAGCTTTTTATTAACATCTTTTCGATCCTGAAAAAGATCGTTTTGGCTTTTGGTTATTCAAAGTGGAGAGGTATATATTAAAAATTTATTATAAAAAAATATTTGACATTTGTATGAACTTTAATAATACAAATGGTTATTCAATATATTTTATTATAAATGTTTTCTTATGTGTTTAGAAGTCAATCTAAACAGAGAGTATAAAAAGATATTTTTATCTCATAATATATAGAATATGAGAAAAAATGAAAATATAAATTTTTTAAAAAATAAGATAAATTTTGTTTTTATAAAAATTAAAAAAATATTGCTGATAGCAAAAACATCTTTATATTCTCTATAGTCACATTAATTAGTATATAAGAAATGAATTAATGTACATAATACGTCATTTATATTATTTTATAATGTCATGTTGTAATATTTTTACATTTCGTAATATATCATAACACAAATATACAACATTTAAATTTTCTTTATTTATATTTTTTCCAATAAGTTCAGTAAATTGATAGAATTGATAGTTTTGTGTAAATTTTGTTCAATAAATTGGACAATATGTAGCAGTGCAAATAATTCAATTATTAATCTTTAGCTTGCTTTTATGCTGCATTACTTTATTCTCTGATATTTTATAATTTTGCAACTAAATTAAGTATATTAAATTGTGCATCTATAATATATAACGAAAAATATGTGATAACACTATCTTTAAGTAAAAGAAATATCTTTGAGCTAACTCGTCGGGAGAAGAAATATAAGTGGAAAAAAATTGATGTTTTACTAAGCTAAGTCAATGGCCTGATGAGATTGATTGGACCAATACACGCATTGTACAATCCTCAGTTAACAGTTAATGACAATATTCTCGTTTCAACTGATAATGGAATGGTAAAGTTGCGAGTATATGTATAAAATATCATAACAAGTATAATAATAATAATAATTTATATATTCATGAGTCATATATAAATATAACGTGATTATTTAAATTTTAGTTATATCACTTTCGCTTAAGTTGCCATGAGTTGCATATTAATCTCAGTACGAAAAAAATTGAACTGAAAATGAATATGAAGAATTAAAAATCAATGCTTGCAACAGATCTTTTTTGTATTTATTTTTGTATTTATAATGGAAGCAGAATGTACGAGTATACTAACCATAATACCGACTTTTATGGAACGTTCATACAATCATTTAAACTCCTTCCTTTCTCACAAAAAATAATAAGTAATTTATTTCTCTTCTTAACTTAATTATAAGAAATAAAGATGTATAGATGGATCTGAAGAGGATTTATGAATATAATATTATAATTGAAATAATCATATGTCCAATTTTGTGATACTTCAGTTAAGATAGCCGCAGGATTTAATATACTCCTGCACTCACAGCTAAAGGAAAGGTTTATGGCTGGGATATAAACACGCATGGACAACTGAATTTTAATAAAAATTATGGACGAGCAGAACCGTTAAAATCTCCCTCCGAAGCTGATAAATACTGCGTGATAAATCTTGAGAAAAAAATGTATTAAGCAATTAAGAATCAATATGAATTCATCAACCGTATCTTACATCAAGGAAATGGCGATTAAATATAACAAAACTGTATATTACTTTTTTTCTATTATTTTTTTTCAAGATAAAGTATTATGAGTTTGATATATTGTCCAACTGAATTTTAATTCATTATGTTTCTTCTACCTTTTTTATTCCTGTTTTATTGCATAGTAGAATATATCTTTTTATTGAAATTCCTTAAGAAAATGTAATCGTTGTGTATGAAGTGACAAGACCACTAATAGAACTTCAATTTATGCTAAGTCTACCCTCTACTGTATCCAATCAATTTCATGGGCACATCCAGCGGGAAGGTTCGAGAGTTTAAACTCTTCCGAAATTTTTTATTCATTTTTTAATTATATACAATTAAAATTTTATTTTTTATTCTAAGTAAATTTTTTGTAGTCACAAAAAATATTTTTTTCTCACCTTTACAATCATGTAAATAATGTTTGAAACTTCCGATAAGTTTTGACAATGTCTAATAAATAAAATTTTTTTGAACAAAAAAAGAATATATGCTAAAATATTGATGAATATTCCATTCATAACTATATACTATATTTTGTTTTTAAGAACTGTATCTTGCTTTAAAATACTTTCTTTAGGAAAAAAATTGTGTGTGCGTATGTAATTTCCAAAATTAAACATTTTTTTGTATTCGAATTCGGAAACAAAAAGGAGACATTCTAAACCTTAAAATATTAAAAAAAGCAATTAGCGCAAAACAATGCTGTTTATGAGATAATCAGATCATTTATCAGATTTGTTAAATCATTTTTATCAATTAGACCTCTCCCGAGAGAAATCCTGAATACGTCCGTGATCATTTTTAATACTAGAATTCATTAATTGTAAAAAATATATTTCTGTATACTTATTTATTTGTGTCATATAATTTTCAGGAATTGGAGGAATACTGTCATATTTATCAATTAAGAAAGGCACATAATCCTATGCAGATATTCTAAGTACGAAATAATAAATAATGTTTCTATTTCTTTAAACCATTCTTATCCTTTTATAAAATTTTATGAATACATTTTATAAATTATTTTGTGTCATTGTACTTCTAAACATTATTTATAAATTTTTCATAAGCCGTCCTTAAGAATAATCGTAGGTATTTTTCACCCTTATAGATATATGTAAAAATGCAAGAGTTTGAAAAAGGTTTTTTTCTAATATAAAAATGAGTATATTTCGAATTCTTAATATTTTTTTTAGTAGTAAACAATATAAAGTGTTTATTGGTATAATTATTTACCTTAAATATAGTAAATTATATAAATAAATTTGACAAATTAAGTTTCCATAAATGCGACGTATACATTAGGATATACCGGAGTTACTTATGCTTCGAAACGCTCTGGCTTGCTAAATATCGTCGAATTCCGATTGCTATACTCCATTCATCGATGCGATTTATATACTTTTGCAATTTGTATTACGAATTATATTTGAATTCTCAAGCACAAGAGTCGACTTAAAGAATCTATATAATATCATTTCTGCGAAATCTCATGCAATTTATCATTAACTTTATAAACAGAACACACTCGTATGGTGGGTGTTTTCTGCATTGCCTTAGGCAAATTGGTTACGGTCGATAGAACGCGATCAATCGATACTATGTGAAGCATTAAGGCGTTCGTCTCTATTTAAAAAAGGGCCTGACTTGAGAAAAAAAACAGGGACGCTGTGTGTGAGTCATCGGGTACCATTAAGCACCGTACAGGTTACGATATCAATGACTTACATCGTTCCGTATATTACAGGCCGTGAGTATAGGACCAAAGTATCCGTCCTCGTACTTCCGGTCCGCACGCGACTTATGCACGTGAAGGCACGTGGCGTAAATCGAGGTGTTTACGTACACATGCGTACTAAGAAGTGCACATACGTGTGCCCGCGTTGCTCTTCGAAGGAACGGACATGCCTTGTCAACACTCTTCGGTATCCGTATTTTTTTTTTGTTGCATAAGATCGCTATTTGCTGTACGAAATCTAACGCCATTAGCCGAGATAGGAAACGCAAAATTATCTGACCGCAGATTTGAGCAAAACACATGCACGGGAGACAAATATTATATTTGGAATATTCTTTTCGCGGATAGAAGGAATCCTAATTGTTATAAAATAAATAAAATCCTAATTGATATTTGCTCCGAAATTTCCTTAATTGATATTTTCAGGGCCAACAATAATAATAATTATTACAATTATAATTATTACTTCATTAAATGTAATATGGCTTACAATATTATTCGAATTTTATTTAAGTGAACTTTAAATTAATACATCTTTGCTAAAGTTAACAGTTGATTCGACAAGTTTTTATTTTAAACATCAAAATCTGAGAAATAACATTAAGTGACTTAATATTGGGAAAAAATCATTTGTTAGAAAGAATTTTTCGTAGTATAATTGAAAAAAATTCACTGGACTCGTGAATACTAATAAAAAAACTTCAGATTTATGTACGCTATTTACACATATTAAATTAAAAAAAAATTCATATGATATGTGATTAATTCTTGCGATTTCGAGGCGATCGCCACATCGGTGTCTGGTGGCTTCGACCGGCGAAAGCCCAGTACTTTCTATCGGCAAATATTTATTCATAATTTCGTTTCAATCATGCATATATATACGTGCGTTGATGTTGAGTGGATTTAGCCGCTGGTCAGTCCATCTTCTGGACAAACAACGCCGCGCGCGGGAGGGAATAAGGACACCTCCGTCCCAACGTCATACCAAACGCACGCACATGAGCGGTGTCCCCATGCGTAAAGCAAACACGCATAAAATTACGTATTCGTAGCTCTCCCGTACCAGTCGGCGGGCGAGCGGATGTATTCTTAGAAAAACACGAGGCACGATTGATATGGGATGAACCGCCGCGATATATTTGCCCGGCCGCGGTCGATCGCGATTGCAACAATATTAGAATTTCCGCAACAACGCCCGAAGTTCTTTCTCCTTCTCTCTCTCTCTCTCTCTCTCTCTTTCATTTTTGTTTTTTCCCCTTGCAATTATTTATAAAGAAAGAATGATGCAGGAAAATTCACAATTGACTCTACTAGTTTCTATAGAAACTTGCAATTATTTTGCAACGTATTTTTTAAATACATCTTCGCTAAAATGTATTGATTAATAGAAGATTTATTTCTTAATATTTTTTGTGAAAATTTTTTAAATCCAATTTAAAGGCATTTTAATAAGTAATTCATGCTCAAAAGTTAATTATTTTTTAATTAAAAAGAATTTATTTTTCTGTACATTACAAACATGTACATTATTATGTACATTTGGTATCAGAAGAGATTAGATCGTCTCAAAAGAATAAAATCTCCAAAGGATTGTAAAGAATGAAATCTCCAAAGGATTGTAAAGAATACATGCTTAACGTGACAGTGAACGTTTCCGTAACTTGCATCTCACGGAAACGAGATAGGCCGGATGGGCTGATTTCTGTTGGACAAAAGTTAACGACGTGTCGGCCAAAGCAGTGGTCAGTCACTCCCTCGATCGACTGGCAACTTGACCGGCCACCACCGACAGTTGGCGGCTACCGACAATCGTCCGATAATTGGCAGACATTGTCCCGCGCACGCGACCGACCAGGAGCTGAACGGAGGAACCGTCGTACGCTTTACGATTTGTTGATCACCGCCGCGATCGTGACGCGGACTGATCGGAAATATGAATTTATCACCGATCACGTTACACCAGCGAGATGACGGCTGAACGGTGTAATCGATTATGAGGAGGCGTTTGCATTTGCGGTCCACCTCGTTCCTTCTGATGTTTGCCCTCGTAAATCTGCCGCGATGACTGGATGTTGTACCGCCGTAACATGAAATTGAGAAAATCCCCGAACGGGGATTATCGTGGAAATTACGTCATGCATATGTCTATTATTTCAAACGACGAATTAATTTTGTA
>Ga0157363_1006779_pt1 | contig 10816 bp, 5 predicted proteins | sample AttsexASBM1_FD_111477 | JGI IMG/M metagenome (GOLD analysis project Ga0157363, IMG submission 111477) | Fungus gardens microbial communities from leaf cutter ant in Ribeirão Preto, State of São Paulo, Brazil - Atta sexdens ASBM1 | ecosystem: Host-associated > Fungi > Mycelium > Unclassified ...
CTCTTTCTTTCGCCCCGATTGATTCGCTCGTCGTTCATCGCATTCGCTCTTTCTCGCCCGTTAATTCACCTTGTCTCCTTTCTATCACTTGTTCGCTCACTTTCTTCCCACTCTTTCTCTCTCTCTCTCTCTCTCTCTCTCTCTCTCTCTATCTATCTATCTCTGTTATCCGTCACTTACGCATCCATCGTGCATGTCTGTTCTTTCCATCTACTCTTTTTACTCTTCTTGTATCCTTTTACCCTCTTCCTTCACTAACGTCTGATATCACGAATTCGAGTCGACAAGATGCGTACCATCCATTTGAAAGCTGCATGTATTTTCGCAAAACTAACGAGAGAAATCAAACCGCCCGTTTTCAACTCTCTAGTTACCGATATTGTTTCTAAAATTCGTCAATATCATTAATATTCGTTATTCTTTGCCGCGGGCAATGTATCACAACCGAAAAATCACATCATATTGTAACGCACGCTCGAGTCGAATCGCGAACCGAATGAAGTTAGGTGGGATGCGTAAATGTCTTCGCGATATAGTTCGCGATTCGCGAGAAGCGCGCGAATAGTACGTCGCGTTCGAAAGATTTACGGCTCATCATAGAGACTTTAGAAATCGGCCGCACTAACGATCAGCGATTACTCGAATTACTAGTGCACAAATTTTGAGATACACTCACTATCGCCGCGTGCTGCACGCAATGGCCTAGAAAACCCGCGTTTGCCAAGCATGCAACATCGTTCTAGACTAGTATAGATCGAAAATGTTTCTCGATGAAACATTAAGAATTAATATCTCGTCTTGTCTTAAAAGGATTCTATCAAGAGAAACGTATTTATTAAATAGACTCGAAAGACAGGATCAGGTCTTTTCTCCCACAAAATTAATCCTCAACTACAGCTGTGAAAACATCTAAATTCTAAAGCGTCCTATTTAAAGTATAAAATGCAAGTAAATCTTCGCCTTACGTTGATTAATAGAGAAATATTTGAAGTTACTTCTCCTATGATTTATAAAAACTTTATAGGGCGGTTTTTATAGTCTGTTCTTATTTTAAGACCATCTTAAGTAGTGTCTCAAGATATATTCAGGTCTCTGATTGATTCATAACATCTTAAGATTGTACTTCAGACAGTCTTAAATGTAATGGGCTTTCTACAATAAGCCGTTAGTCATCACTCATATCAGATTAGTGATAAGGCAGAATTACAGTCATAAATCTTAGGAAACTTACAGCCAGAATAAATAACATTAGATCATTACGTCACAATATTTCAGCCGTTAATCAGAAGGATGATTCTCAGGACAAATACATTATGTGATTAGTCAGTCATAACGTAATCTAAATTTTAAAACAATGGAATTTCACCATCTCCCTGTAGTCACTGATTACTGACTTATGTCTCACTGCTGACCCACTTACAACTTGCTTCTGGTTTCTGATCTATAACGTTTTTAATCTTATGATAGAAAACCCATAAGAATCGATTATAAATATCGCCCGTAGTATCACAGATTGTATAACAATCCAAATTTTCACTTCAAATAACCCATTGCTATATTCGAGAATTAAAAAGTACAACAGTCCAATCCAAGAAGAATCGCGATGGACACATGATGATAAAGACCGAAGAACTCAATTCTTATTTCAAGATCATTTTAAGGAATACCTCAAGATGCTAGTAAGTACTTTTCATTTGATGACATAAGTCGACATAAACGTCATTTTGTCTTTATTCTCCTCACTAAATGTGAAGAAAGATGGAACGAGGCTTGCGTTGACTTGCATCGTGTCACTAAATCGAAAGCATTCAATATTTATGAATGACTCATGATATCCTAAGGCTGTACTTAAGATTCTTAAATATATAAGAATCGACTACAAATACCGAATGTACGTTCGCGCGATTTAGTGGAGCGTCGCGCTTCCTTGCGAGTTTCGGACTTTAGCGCGCGTTCCCTTAAGAAGGAGAGGGAGGGAGGGAAAAGAGAAGGAGAGGGGAAAGGTCTCGCAAGCACTCGCGAGTGCTGAAAGTACGGCGAGGGCGACACAGACCAAGCGAGACATATCCATTGCGGCGCGTCATCGGAACGCACCAAGCACAGCCGGGGCCTCGACGTGCGTATCTGATACAGCCGTTCCTCGGCGCTAAAATGGCGATCGAAGTGACAGCTCTCGCTGCCGTCGGCTTCTCCTCCTACACCTCCTACACTTCTTCCTCTTCCTCCTCCTCCTCCTCCTCCTTCTCCTCCTCTTCCTCCTCCTTCTCCTCCTCCTCCTCCTCTTCTTCCTTCTTCTCTGCCACCTCGTCGCCGGCGAGGCTCGGCTCGACGAAACCGATGAGACTTTGCGCGCCGCACGACCGGTAGGCGCGTCCTCTTCTTTTCTCTTCGGATAACAACCGGGACAACTTCTTTATCACTTCTGAGAACGCTTCATTCTCCCTTTCTCTCGATTCGCAATCATACATTACGTTCTCTCCATCTCTCCCATTCACACATATTCTCTCTCTCTCTCTCTCTCTCTCTCTCTCTCTCTCTCTCTCTTCTTTTCTTTCGTTCACTCATTCGCTCACGTTAACTTTCTCGCTCTTTCTGCCTTTTTCGTTCTCCATTCATTTCGCTCTCTCGACATGCGGCGCGAGAGAGACGAGGAAGGCTGTTTACTCCTTTTCTTCGGGGCTGGGCTTTTACCGAGCGCGCAACGGCGACGCACCGCCTCAACGGCGGCAGCACGACGGTAACGAAGAACACGAAGATGGCAACAACAGCGACCGCGACTACGACTACGATGACGATGATGACGACGGCGGCGGCAGCGGTATTCGATGGCGGTTCTCTCTCTCTCTCTCTTTCGGAGGAATCTCTCTCTCTCTCTCGCTTTCTCTCTCTTTCTCCTCGGTCCCGGACGACGCCTAACACCACCACCTCCACCACTACCACCACCACCACCACCACGATGCCACCTACTCGATAGCAGTGCTTGCCCGGACTCACGGGACTCGACTGGGCTTCGCCAGGCCGCGATACGCCCCTCACCCCCGCCGCTTCCTCGTCGCACTTGCGCCGACCGGCTATCACTTCTGCCTACCTACCCCCGTCTCGCCCTATTCACAGGTACTAACCGTCCAGCATGCCTCGATCCACCCCCAGCGCAGTTGTACTAACCGTACGACAAGCCATGAACCCCCGCGGAGCTCCCACGCCCGCGGGACGGCCAATCGCGCGATTTGCCGGTGCCAGGGACGTACCATGCGAAGAAGCCAAAAGAGTTGCATACGATGTGTATCCTCACAGCCAAGGCCAGCGTCACGAGGGGAGAAAGAAAGTTGGTATAAATTACAGAGATCGAGCGATCCGGGAGATAATCCAGGGCGCATATTGTATACGTTTTTGTTTTTCTTCTTGGTACCATTAATCGTCGCCATGCCTTACATTATAAAAAGAATACGAAATTTATAACATTTTATGTATACATGTTGTTTAAAAAGTATTCTTTAAAATTTTATATTTTGTTGATACAAAATATTGAATGTATACAGTATGATACCAATGTGAATGTTAAATGTATATATATATAGAAAATAATTGAATTGAATTCAATGTAAATTTTTCTTTTCTTTGTCATTTCTTCTTGATTATATTTTTTCGAATATACGATATTTTCCATGCACATACATTTAATTAATATCAGGTAAAAAATTTTATACAAGAACATATAAATATGTATAATTATAAATACATATGTTCATATTTCCTACTTTCTTTTATAAAATTACTGTTTCATATGAGAAACATAATATTAATGTTAAGAAAACGAAAAATAATTAAAAGGATAATTTTTGCATTGTTTTATAAAAATCAAGTTTGAAGAAATGAGAAAAAAAATTGTTCATATAATATTGTATCTAAATAAATAATAAAGCTCGTAATTTCCAATTATATTTTAATAACGAGAAAAAATTAAAATTCTTTTAATATAATTTGTACATTTATTTATATTGAAGTTCAGCTCAAGAAGAGAAACTTGTTATTCCACAATAATTACCAGCGTATAAAAATTCTCAATTTATCTTTAACCCTAATGTTCAAATTTATTTATATATGATCATCATTTAGATCTACATAATATATGTATAATTAGATCTACATAATATATGTATAATTAAAAGCTCTAAAAAATTAAAAACAAATTTTTATAGAAAAAAGATCTCAAATTATAATAGATAAAGTCATTAAATATTAGAGAAAAAAATAAAATACTAATAAGAAAATTAGTTACATTTTAGGTCATATAGTGCCCAAATAAACCATCAGGATTAAACATTGATGTGGTAGTAGCGGAACACCCGATATAAACCTCACGATAAATGACTGCACGCGCGAGACGACACGCGTTAAGTCACAATGACAAGAACGCGAATGAAGCGGGAGGAGAGATAGGGTGCGTATGCAAATGCACGTATTGTTCAATGTTCGACCTCTTATGCGAATAAGACATGTAAAGGAAAGAAAGATGGGAAACAGAAGGAAAGGGATAATTCGCAGGGAGGGAATTGATCGTTTCACGAAGGTATTTCCTTACGCGAGGTCAATCGCGCACGAATTTTTTCGCGTCCCTTTGAAGTCAGCCGCTCAAACTCGAGAGTTACTAACCGAACCGCGAATGTCGGCCGCAAAACAGGCCCCACCTTATGTTGCCGACTTCACACCTTAGGCATACCATGCCTCCTTTTAAGCGATTAAACATGGGAGAGCTTACATTTGCAAAAGTCAAACACCATTGAACTCAATTTTCGTGTCTTTCAGTTCCTAGACATTTCCTAGTCACGATGACAAGTGGATGTGAGAATATTTATATATACGAAAACGAAACATTCTAACACATTTCCATGTTCACGAAAATTTTTAAGCAGTTAAAAAAGTTAGCCTTGATAAAATTGATTTTTAAACGACTGTAAAAATATTTATAATTGATTGTTCAAGTTCGTCTAGGTACAGTTTCAAGATGTCATAAATTTTTTACAGGTTTATATATGTATACAGGGTGAATCAAAGTCGTTAAACTAGCTTTTTATTCTATGAGATAATAATGCACACGTTATAATTTAATTAGGTATGAAGTCGATAATTTTCTCATAAAATAAAAAGTTGGTTCAACGACTGTTTCATCCTGTATAATGTTTTAAGATCTTATAAGAACGGACTATATGAATATACGTGTCTAAATTTCTTAATTATATAAATTAGAATATTTCGAGCTTTGAAAAAAATCTTCAATATATATATAACAAACAAGTTAAATTAAATTTAAATAAAATATATAGTAGGTCTATGCACTTAGAATGTGTGCGTATAAAAAGCATTTTCTTGCTAACAGCAAATGTAAGCAATTGAAACAAACGGATATATGACTTGAAAGTTGCATTGGACAGTAGAGAGTTAAAAATGATCGGCACTAACCGATCGGTATTTCAGTTAAAGTCAATTAGCACCAGCCCTTGTTTGATCTGAACTTCATTTAACAGACAGCTTCGCAGTTTGCCCGGGAGCGTGTGGCCGAACGGCGCTTAAAACAACGCAAGTATCGGATTATGTTCGTTAGGTCCCAGGCCGATGGTGGTGTCACTTTCGTTATTTATGCACGCGTAGCGTACCAGCGTACGGCGGCGTTAGGTTTAATTTAATTTCCGCAGTTGATCTCGGAACGCTCGGCCGTACCGTGCCGAACCGTGCAAAATACCGGAGCAAGCCGCCCGTAATTGAATCCGTAACGGCGAGCAAATCAGCACGACGGTCATTACGTTACACGATCCGCGCACTCGGTGAGGCGATCGACGTTCGTTAGCCAATCGTTCGTTTAATTGCCGAGGGCAGGCGCGATAGGCCTCGGCCAAGCCACAGCTTTGTATTTAAAGCGTGTTTAAATAAACACCGATCGGACTCGAGCTGGTAGCGACAATCTAATGAACCAAACTTTCATCATCGTTGCCACTTTTCCGGCGGGTTTGTTTTGGAGATAAGAAGAGAAATGTGCCTGTTAATTGTAATTTTCCACTTAACAATATTATTATTATTATAATTATATGTATATAACTGTAACATAACAACTGTTGAGTGAAAAATTACAACTAGCGAATACGTTACGTGTAACTTAACGTAGCTTTCTTTGATAATGAAAAGCTGCTCGTATGAACTTATCAATTAACTGGACGGCCGCGACAACTTGAATCCACTGCGACATAGCGATCTCTGACTTGTGTCATCTCGATATACATTTACTAGATATATATTAATATTATTAATTTTATATATTTTTGTTATGGTATGATTGATTTGTGAGTTAATGCTTTATATAGTGTGCAAAACTACTATGCTTCGCTATTTCTATTAATTCAAGTTTACTTATTGTAATCTAACTTGGCAGACTTGTAACAATTTTGTTGATGTCTTGCCATTTGCTTTGTATATGTATATGCCTGCAATAAAGAATTATGAATTATTAATAGGTGATAGCGATGCTGATCTGTCATTTGGCTGACCATTATGATAATTAGCTTTTACTTGACTCGCTAATAATCCAAACACAGCTTGTCAAATATATCACGTGCGTTTTCGCGCGATTCCCGACCACAAGAGCCGTCGTAACATTAGCGTAGCCGCGACGTGTGACAAATTTTGGGAGAGATACCCCTGTTTCCCCTTTCTCCCGTTCCATTCTCGATGGAACTCGCTTCAAGAATTGTTAATGCGTTTCCCGGAAGCGAGTGTGCGCGCGAAATTAGCGCGAGCGCAAAACGGCGCGGGCGGCGTTCCGCGCTACAAGCGGATTCCGATCGAGATAATGAAAATTAACGACGTTAAAGCGCCATCACGCTTGCAATTAATTATCGCTATGATCCGCGCTGCCGATCGGCCCATACGGTGCCCATCGCCGGACCCTCTTCTACGCTATTGCTACAACATAATCGCGATATCAATCCTTCATTAATTCCCACAACCAAAGGACGACGCGCGGAGAGAGTTCGGGGCTGGGACTCTTCCTCCGCGCGGCACGGCACGATTAATTCTGCTGGGGCACTTTATAAGGCTACACACAGGGTGTCCCGCTATCACCGGATATTAATGACGCGTTGCTCGGGTTAGTACGTACTGGAGAGTTTTACAGTCGAGAATCGCCCGCATAGAACGGAGCTGTCGCGACTCGTTGAGAATCACCCTCTGATTCGCGTTCGTTTAACATTTCCTCGATTGAGTTTTACGACGGTAAAATTGTGCTCATTGTCGGCGTACAGCTATTCGGCGCATTCAGAAAGACAGAAGTTGGAGTGGACTATAGAGATTATAACGAATGGATTAATTCCTCGATTAGATAAAAAAAAAAAGAGAACGTCATTGCGAAAAAAAATCTCGTTCTACTATTGTTACATAAAATTATCAGGACACCCTTTGAACGCGCAAAGCCATCGAGTTCCATGAATTATACATCGTGCCATGATGGCACCCTCGTCGTCGAAGTTTCTTTCGCGGTGGTTGATCGCCGACACGCTCGCACGAGCGGAGAAATAAAACAAACAAACGGAACTCTTAATAAAACGATAACGATAAACGAGGCGATCTTTTCCATCGGGCAACGATCCAGACGTAAATCGATTGTCTTGCCAAATTTTAGACTACATATCTCTATGCGAAAGTCTGAACTGCTACCGTTCCTTTTTTGAAGATTCTTCTTCTTATTTCAGTGCTTCTCGCCAGATACATATGCCATCTGCAACGTTGAAATAGCGTATCGTATTTTCCTTGGTCGAGAAGCACGAATATGAGGAATGCATTAAACTTTTATTTGAAAAAAATGGAAGTTGTTAATAAAAAGTTTAAAAATTTACAATTCGTTGAATAGGTTTTAATTTTTTCTGTCAAAAGGATATTAATATTTATACGACGATATGATATGATCAATTATTATGGCCAGAAATGAGAAAATTTATGGAAATTTCTCTGACAAAATACATTTTTGTTGGATTATATATGTAATTATAAAATTTTAAAAATGCTCTTGAAAGCATGGAATTTTTTAAAAATAAAGTTTTATGATTTTATTTAGAATAAAAAATTGTTTAAACTCATATTGAATAATTCTTTAAATCTTCTCATATTTTACAAAAAATAACTAACTTTTATTTTGTTTGTTAAATCTATTTTAATATTTTGTTGTAATTGTTTTGTTATAATTGTTGTTTGTTGTAGTTGTATAGAATGCAATTTATTGAGAACGTCCCTTTTTCTTTTAATCGATGACAGCATTTATGAATATCAATGGGAATATTACAAAGTTAAAAAGTTCAGAGTACAAACAACAAGCTTCGCTTTAAATATGAAATCCTATTTACAAAGCAAACTTTACAAATTGTATACTTGCCTCTCCTGTGTCTAAGTGCCATGATAAAGTCTTTAATCTCGTTAATAGCTCTAACTCTCAGTTGAAATTTTAAGTCGTGTCGTCTGCCGATTGCAGAGAAACACGTGCTGAGCACGTGTACATGCCGAGCTGTAAAAAGAAATGACTTCTTGGCAGCATGCCGCGCCTAAGGATATTTCTAAGATTTTCAAGTGCGTTCTGTGATTCATTCAAACAAAAAACATTCTCAGTAATTCACATATTTATATGTAAATTGAATTCTCCGATAAAAATGGCGATACATATGTTTTTATATTTTTGTCATACATTTTTAATAGCAAATTACTGCTCGTGAATTATGCAATTTAGTATTAAAGACTTTTAATATATCTAACACAAGGAATTTAAAATAGTCTTTTATAAAAGAAAATTGTTTATAAAATTATGATGTTGTTAAATACTACTCAAATCGTGATTGATAGATAATCTATACGTATATAATCCTTTTAATCGTAAAAAATAGATAAGACTAACCCTACAATAGAAAATGCCTCTTTCTATCATGTAAAAAGAAGAGAACATTGAAAAACAATAAAGTATGGTATAAAACTTTTTATTCTTTTAAAAATTTCTTGAACTTTTGAATGTCGACCGCAGTGGCAATCACTTCCATAATTAAATACTGAACGTCGTTCGGATCTGATTCAGTGTTCGTCACTGTCGTCATTTTATACAACCAGCTGGCCGCAGAACTGCCTGCTTTTACCCTTACACGTATGCTTAATAATCCAGTCGAAGCTAAAAGGATCTCCTGTATCTTCAAGCGTAACAAATCGATTCCTGTAAATATTTAAATTGTTTTAAAGTTACGCTCAAATTGCATCTAGCGGATTCATTAAAGCTCATACATAAAAGCTTGTAGCAATGTTACTGAAATATTTCTAGAACGTTGCAACGTTGCTCGAATAAGTTATGCTGTATAGACAACGACAATAAATTCTGATCGTACCTGTCAGATCTTTAGCGGAGACAGCAATTGCATCCTTGGGTATGCAGTCGCTTTGAACAAGATCGCACTTATTGGCGACGTCGATTATTGGACGAGCATCCAACATGGGTTTTATCGTTTGCTGGACGTGCTGATATTGCGCCTTCATATCAGGATGACTGACATCGTATATGTGAACTATTACGTCCTAGGAAAAAGAATTCTTAAATTGGGAAATTTTTGTAAAAGAAAAAAAATAATAGCAACTAGCTAGAGAGAAGAGAGGGAGAGGTAATATAAACCCAACGTACAGCGATCATGGCATCCTCTAGAGTCACAATGAATGGTTCAATCAGAGTTTCCGGCACATCTTGAATAAATCCGATAGTATCCATGTACAAAATTTTTAACCTGTTGGGTAAAATGCCTTGATGCGCGGTTGTGTCAAGGGTTGCGAATAATTTGTCTCTAGGTTGAAGAGAATTGTCATCCGTGAGCGCTTTTATTAAGGAAGTTTTCCCTGCGTTTGTGTAACCGACTACAGCGACCGTGGGGAAGCCGTGCTTCTTACGGTGACTCCTGATTATTCGTCGATGCTGCTGCAGCTTCTTCAATTCGTTTTTCAATTTCTTCTCTTTGCTGTCGAGTAATAATTTTGTCTCCTCCGTCACGTTTATCGCGCCACTGCGAGTAATGCACGTTTCAAATATCTTTTTCCGAATGTACGGTATTTCCGCTATGGCTACCTGCAGCCTTGCCTCTGCAGTCTTCGCATGTTCACGAAATATGTGAATGACTATGGAGTAACGATCATATACTGGTAGACCAAAGATCTTTTCCAATTCGCTGATTTGGACAAATTTCAACTGATTAGTGCTAATAAATATGGCAGTGGGGTTTGGACATTGTCTTAAGTCCTTCTTTAGATTCTCAATCGCGCCGGTTCCCAGCAGATGCTTCCTCTGTAGTGTAAGTAATGGGGAGTACTTTGTTCCAACTACACACCAATTAGGTAGAGTATTTATTAGTGCTACAGCTTCAGCCATTTGTAGTTCTGGCGAAGTGTTTCTCTTTTTATCTCTACCCCATTTTATATAGGGTTGTAAAATAAACGTCCTGTGTCCACCAACTGCAATGCCTAAATAATGACTGATGATTTTGACATATGCGTTTTGCTTCTTCTCATCTTCTTCAGATAGATATTCCTCGGAATCGTGATTCAAACGGCAAATAATATTTTGTAGCAATATTCCTGATCTCTTGTGAACTTTGTTAAATACTTGTAGATTCCGTTGTGTAATATTTATAATCTTGTGTATGCAATGCATTTTAAAAATATTGTCAGTCCCAAAACTTAATGTAACAATCACTAAATTGTACAAAATATTAAATGTCATTGTACAATAATATCATTATATATATATATATATATA
>Ga0157363_1006780_pt1 | contig 10816 bp, 10 predicted proteins | sample AttsexASBM1_FD_111477 | JGI IMG/M metagenome (GOLD analysis project Ga0157363, IMG submission 111477) | Fungus gardens microbial communities from leaf cutter ant in Ribeirão Preto, State of São Paulo, Brazil - Atta sexdens ASBM1 | ecosystem: Host-associated > Fungi > Mycelium > Unclassified ...
ATATCAAATGGGAAAAAATTACAGCTCAAGATATTGGTTGATTCAGGATATATTCACATGGAAATTGATAAACAACTAGTGAAGAAAGAACAGATTAAGACAAAACCAATAGACAGATCATTCAAAATCTTTACTGCAGATGGGAACAAGAATAGAGAAGTAACAAGATTCACACCACTATAACTGGAAAATAATGGACATGGAAAGAATTGACACAGTGGTCATAGACCTAAATGGCACAGATATGTTTCTAGGACATTATTGGTTGGTCAAACACAACTTAGAAGTTAATTAGAAAAAGAAAACAATATAGTTTACAAGATGTCCAAAAAAATGCAAGATACAACATCAGGATATTTTATTTATATCCAGAAACAGAAGATTACAATCAATAGAAGACATGGATAAAGAACACCAGGAAATTGGCAAGGAACCAGACCAGATAAATCTAGAAGATTTACTGGAATATATTCGACTATTCACACATCTATTTAACAAGAAGAAGTTTGAAAAATTACTGGAATAAAGAGAATGAGATCACAAATTTAATCTACTGGAAGATACATCAAAGGAATTGAATGCCAAAGTCTATACAATAACAGTCAATGAAGATGAAATGTTATGTTAATAGTTAGAAGAATAACTCAAAGCAGGACTAATAGTAGAATTGAGCTTAAAATATACAGCACCATAATTTTACATTCTAAAGAAGGATAGATCACTATAACTAGTACAGGACTACTGGAAGTTAAAGCAGTATATAATAAAGAACAAAACACTGTTACTCTTAATTGGGAAAGTAATTAACAAACTCAAGAATGCAAAATACTTCAACAAACTGGACCTTATCTGGGGATACAATAATATATGAATCAAAGAAGGCAACAAATGGAAAGTGGCATTTTTGATGAACAAAGAACTATTCATGCCAAAAGTAATGTACTTTGGGCTATATAACTTACCAGAAACATTTCAACAAATAATGAACAGTATTTTCTAAGAACTTTTACATAAAGGAGTATTGGCAAATTACATAGATGACTTTGTGATACCAGCCAAATCTAAGAAAGAACTTGAAGAAAGGATAAGACAGTTCTTGAAGATAGCAAGAAAAACACAATCTTTTCTTTAAATGGTCAATGTGTGACTTTGATGCTGAGGAAATACCCATTCTAGTGGTAGTAGTTGGAAGAGGAGAAGTACAAATGGGAAATAACAAAGTAAAGGCAGTCAAAGAATAGAAAATTCCTATCCAGATAAAAAAAGTGGAAAGCTTCTTAGAATTTGCAAATTTCTACAGATACTTTATTAAGAACTTCAGTCATATGACAAAACCTCTCAATGAACTTAAGAGAAAGAAAAATTAGATATGGAGAGAAGAATACCAAAAGGCATTTGAAGATTTAAAGGAAAAAATTACAAGTTAGCTGGTACTTACTCTACCTACAAAGAAAGGAAAATTCAGAGTGGAGACAGATACATCAGAACATGCTATTGGAGGAGTTTTATCCCAGGAACAAAAAGAAAAATGGAAACCAATCACATTTTTATCAAGAACAATGCAGGTAGCTGAAAGAAATTACAAAATACATAATAAAGAACTACTAGCTATAGTGGAAGCTTTGACAAAATAAAAACAATACTTATTGGACACTACTGAAAAGTTTGAAGTCTGGACAAACCATGAGAATCTCAAGTACTTCAGAGAACCAAACAAACTCAATAGATAACAAGCTAGATGATATTTCAAGTTATAGAATTATGATTTCATTTTGCAACATATTCCAGGAAAGATAAATACAAGAGTAGATATTCTATCAAGAAAGGATCAAGTAGATACAAAGGACAACAAAAAGAATATCAAAATACTCAAAGACAAACTATGGACAAGAAGAGTCAATACAGAAGTAGAGATAGCAATTCTCAGGAGAAACTAACTGGTAGAAGAAACTATATTGTTGAAATAAATCTAAAAGAACAACATGAGAGAATAAGAGGTTCAGAAAGAATTGGAAAAAGAGGACAATCAAGCATAAGAAGACAATAGAGTGGTATATATGAAGGAAAAAATCTATATTTTAAATAACTAGAAGATTCAAGAGCAAATCTTATAGGAAAATTATGAACCAGTAGATGTAGGACATCCAGAACAGCAAAGAATGCTTGATTTAATCAAGAGAAACTATTGGTGGCCAGGAATATGAAATTATATCAAGAAGTATATTTAGAAATGCTAGAAATATCAACAGAACAAAGTGTAACATATGAAGAAAACAGGAAAAATTTATCTATTAGAGACACCTTCAGAACTATGATAGGAAATTAGCATCAACATTATTAGATCATTACCAAAATCAAATGACAAGGATGTAATAGTAGTTATAGTGGATTGATCTACAAAGATGATTAGACTTAGAGCAACAATAACAGCAGTATCATCAGAGGAAATAGCCAAGATCTATAGATATAATATATGGAAAATCCATGTAGTTCTGAAGAAAATTCTTAGTGGCAGAGAACTCCAATTTGCCTTATAATTTATGGAAGACTTAAACAAGGTACTGGGAATGAAACAAACATTATCTATGGCATACTATCCTCAAACAGATGGTCAAACAGAAAGAATTAATTAAGAAGTCAAAGCATTCTTGTGACACTATGTCAATTATTGGACAGAATGGTTATCAATAGTGGAATTCCAGTATAACAACAAAAAACACTTAGCTATAGGATATACACCATTCAAACTTAACTTAGGATGACACCTATAGAAAAGAGATTTAACAATAAAGGTGAAATTACCAAAACTAGAGACTTTCCTTGAAGAACTACAAAGAAGTTGGAAAACAGCAAAGACATCAATGGAAAAGGCAAAAGAAGACATGAAGAAGTAGTTTGACAAGAAAAGATGAAATCTTCAAGAGTTGAAGTAAGGGAATAACATGTGGCTAGAGACCAAAAATATCCAATCAAAACAACCTTTAAAGAAGCTAGACTAGAAAAGATCTTTTGATATCACAAAGGATATTAGTTAAGGAGTATTTCAGCTAAAGTTACTAGAAGGATGGGCAATACATAATATGTTCAATGAAGACCTGCTGACATAATGCAGGGAACCCCAATTCAAAGAACAGTACATAAAAATGACATCACCACTAGACATTATTAATGAAGAAGAAGAATACAAAGTAGAAGAAGTACAGAATCATTGAAAATGAGAATGTAGCACACAATTTTTAATTCACTGGAAAGGTTATGAAAACAAACATGATCAATGGATAGCAGAAACAGGGTTACTACATGCCAAGGAAGCAATTCAAGACTATTGGGTAAAGCTTTCAAGATAAAACTTATAAAAGAGAAAGGTAAAAATTCAAATTGACATTTCAAAACAATACAAGCAACCAAGAAACCCAGACATGTCTTATCAGTTTGCAACTGCTCTTACTTCTCCCAACCCCAACATTTCTCACAAAGTTAACAACATAGACCTCATCATGACTCTAAACAAAGAAAAAAAGAATTAGATAAAGAAATATCACAAAATAATCTGAGAATTGGAAACCATGGCAGATCTTTAATTATGTATTCAGAACCTTGTCAAATTAGTGGATGCAATAAACAATCAGCTAGCAAACATTGTAACCATCATATTACAAACTGAAGAAACTTATAGAACACAGATTGGTAGAGATATTTACAACATATCTAAAGAACTCAGAAACATTATTCATAGAGACATGGAGTGACAATCTTATTACATTCAAGTTCTGATAGCCAATGAGTTAGACTGATGTAAGGGCAAAGGAAATAAAAGAGTTGACAAACACATAAAATAATACAAGAATCATACCAGGAAATATATCAAGATACTTCATAATCAATAGTGATTGACAAAGAGAAACAAAAAGAAGATGTCATTCAAGACAAAGAAATATTCCCATACAAACTATATGCCACATTATCAAAATCCACAATTTCTGAACTAGTCTTCATGCAAAAAGAAATCAACAACCTAGAGAAGGTATTAAAAACACTACAATCACCAACCAAGACTATCCCATTTCTACTACTATCTTATTATAAGACTATTCAACAAAATGGAGAAAAGAATATATATAATACTGGAAAGAAATCATAGCTGAGTTCATCAAACAAAAACACAACTTAGATACAAGCTAATAAGGATTTCCAATCAAAATATATTCAGGAGGACTGCTACATGAACCCTTCTTCATAGCCTTAATGTTGTGAGAAGAAATAGTTATCAAACCTACAAAGAAATTGACAGTGTCCTATATGGTTGGGAATTCAGCATTTCTAGATTGAAGAAGTTCATAATGACATAAATGCTAAAAAGGAGATATTATTACAATCACCATAATATATACCTCATGATATATAAGTGTTTGCTTCATATTGGACATATGCTAGGATTTGTTTCATCTTTGATCTATTATTAAACTGTACCTTGTTCTATTCTTATGTTATATCAGTCAGTATCTCATATACTAGTTAAGGCCTTGTCATGTTCTCCTCATTATTCTCTTCAAGAATGCCTTATGTATTTCTCATAGTCAATAGATATATATAGCTGTATGTTACGACTCAAAGATTTTAGAGTTGATCAATTAATAGAATCTTGTATTAGAGTTTACATAAGAGAACTCAATAGAGAACTCTGTACAAGACTGTCTACCTTATATACTACTAGTTTATAGTCTATGCTCTACTACTTTAGCCTATCCTAAATGACCATAGGTTTGTCTTAAGATCAACATATGTTAATCATGCTGTATGATGTCATTGTTCTAGAATCTTCCACCCAGTTCTCTGGTGACTACATGACATGTGACTGTGACATGTGACCACATGACCATGACCATGATGTCACATTAGTTCCTGATCCTTAGCCCTTAAGAAAAGGAAAAAATAAAAATGAAATGAAAAAACACTAGAAAAAACTTGGATTGAAGGTTCACAATTTTGACATAATAATACTAATGAGCAGTTGGCCAACATACTTGGTCAACTTGCAAACAATCTTAATACTAATCAGATCTCTGGTTCTAATACTAATTTAAGGGAAACTAAAGCTCATATTTCTGACATCTTCAGCAGCACTGAGCCTGACAAACTCAATAATTTCTTATTTCAATGTCATCTCTACTTCTGCACTAATCCTGTGCAATTTAACATAGACATTGCAAAAATCAATTTCACAATGATATATCTTACTAGAGCTATCCAGGACTAGTTTGAGATGGGCCCCAATCAGGAAGACTAAGGCATTCTATAAGACTGGCTTTCTGACTGGAACCTGTTTGTTGACAAATTACATTGACATTTTGGTCTTTCAGATCCCATTAGTGAAGCAGTTAACATGCTAAATAATCTTTACATGAGGCCTAATGATAAGATTTCCTCTTACAATGTGAATTTCATATACTATACCTCTCAACTAGGTTAGAGAAATAGTGTTCTATGCTACTGCTATTACCAGAGTCTTTCCAATCAGATTTAGGATCCTATCTCTACCTGGGAACAAGGTAAACCTATTTTATTCCAGAACATGTACACTTTGGCAATGACTATCAATCATCACTATTGGGAATGCAACTGCAAATGCTACCATATCAGGCAGGTGGAAAGAGAGGCTCTTAAGTCTCATTTCTAGAAGCAAGGTAAAGCTTCCTCTACTAGTAATGCCACAGCCCCCCAAAACAAAGCAAACACATTTTTGATAGCTTTATCTACTAAATCATCTCTGTCCAAACTGTTATTTCCTGCTCTCAAGAAACAGTCCAATTCTTCACAGGTAGACTTCTCTTCCAAACTGGCCAGCAATGGCAAGTTGACTAGTGACAAGTGCAAGAAGTATCTTGAAAACAATCTGTACCTCTATTGTAGTATAAGAGATCACAAGTTGGACTCTTGTTCCAAGAAGTAGACCATGGTCATGCCAAAAGGCCACAGTGTTTCAGCAACTGCTGATTCTGAGAAACCTTTAGAAAAATAGAAAGTGACCCCTAGAACTCTGCACAGACTGAGGGCCACACTAAACTTCCTTGTGTAGTAATGAGTTACATATGACTCAACACATCCACTCTTTCTGATCCTCATTCATTTTCTGTCTCCCTTACTTTTCTCTTGATTCTTGGTCAGAATCATCTTAATAAAATCCTGTTCTAAGCTCTTGTCAACTCCAGGTCTACTCATTGCTTTGTAGACTTGAAATTTGTGGATACTCACTGCCTGAAGACATCTGCAACTTCTTTAGTTGCTCTCTACTTGTTTGATGGTTTATCAAACAGTACTATCTCCAAAATTGCTAACTTGTTCATAATTTTCCCCACTAGTGATTGTATGAATCTAGAATTCTATGTCACTCTGCTTGATCTGCTCTTTGGTCCTTGGGTACAACTGGCTCACTTGACACAATTCACTGATTGACTGGGTAAATGGGTTGATAAACTTTTATCTATCTTTGTGGGAAAATCTTACTCCTTCTTGTATCATGACCAACACACTCTTGGTATCTCCATCATCTTCTGACACCTTTCTATAATCATATACCTGTGTCTGAGACCTCTGTGTCTACCTCTAAGCAATCTAACATCACTATCATTGATGTTGTAGTATTCTTGTGCACATCAAAACTTCTAAGGTCTAACAACTTTGAACTCTGTCTTCACTTTTTGGACATTCAGGCTACCTCTGCAAGTTTTGCAAAGGCTTCTAACCTTTCCAATGTTCCTTCTAAGTATCACGAATTTGCTGATATTTTCAGCAAAACCAAAGCTGGAGTTTTTACTCCTCATCATCCTTATGTCCTCCAAATTAATCTAAAAGAAGGTGCTTAACCTCTGGTTGGCCCTATATACTCTCTTTCAGCATCTGAACAAGAGACTCTTGAGGAATTCATTGAGGAAAACCTTAATACAGATTTTATTCAACCAGCTTTCTCTCTGCATAATGTACATTTGTCAAGAAGAAAGACAGTTTACTATGCCTTTGTGTTGACTTCCATGGCCTTAACTGCATTTCCAAAAAGAATTGATATTCACTTCCACTTATCTTTAATCTACTGAACTTACCTCACAAAGCTAGAATTTATTCAAAGATGGATATTTATTATGTTTACCACTTAGTTTGTATTGCTAACAGCAATGAATGGAAGACTGCTTTTAGGACATGTTATGGATTATTTGAGTGGTCTGTAATATCTTTCAGTCTTACCAATGCTCTCACAGCCTTCCAGTGATTTATGAACAACATTTTCTCCAACCTTTTGGATATCTGTATTGTGATCTATCTGGATAATATACTCATCTACTCAAACAACATGTCCAAACATCACCAGCATATTAAAGAAGTACTAAAGTGTCTCTGCAAGGCTGACCTTTATGCTAAAGCAGAGAAATATGAATTTCACTCCAAGTTAGTAGAATATCTGAGATACATTCTTTCTTTTTCTGGCCTCACCATGTACAACAAGAAGTAAAGATTATTCAAGACTGGCCAGAGCCCAAGAAAGTCAAGGATATTCAATCCTTCTTAAGGTTCACCTTCAACTATTCAGACAATGTCATTCTATTGATATACCTCATTCAGAAGAACATTCCCTAGAAATTTGACTCCTCCTGTCATGATGCTTTCAACTCTCTCAAGAAGGCACTTATCTCTGCCCCCATTCTCACTTACTAGATTCTCAATGCTCAACTTATTGTGGAAACTGATGCTTTGGACTATGCTCTTACTACAATCCTCTCCATTGTTATGAAGAAAATGAAGTTCATCCAGTCATCTTTCACTCTTACACTTTTACTGTAGTGGAGTTGAACTATGTCACACATAACAAGACATTACTTACCATCTTTGAAGCTTTCAAAATTTGGCAACATTACTTGGAGAATCTGGCCTATTCCATCAATGTTGTTACAGATCATAAAAACATTGAGTATTTTTCTACTACTAAGATGTTGATCTGAAGGCAAGTGTGGTGGTCTAAGTATCTTTCTCAGTTCAATCTTATTATCAGGTTCCATTCTGGTCATCTTGGCACTAAACTGGACACTCTCACTAGATAGTGGAATGTTTATCCTAAATGGGAGAGTACTGGCTATGCCATAGTCAACCCTCACAACTTTGGACCAATCTTTACTCAAGAACAACTTGTGGCCTCCATACAAGCTATGGTTCTTCTCTTTTCCTCTCTCTGTGCAGCTATAGTCATTGATCTGGATACTCTGTATCTAGATATCCTTTCGGCTCTCCCTAGTAACCCAATTGCTACAAAACACATCTCTGCAGATGGCTAATGGTCTATGGACCCAAATGGTTTTCTCCTTCTTGACAACAAAATCTATGTACTATCTACTGGTAATCTTTGTACATGCATTATAATCATGATCACATCCTTGCCAGACACTTTGGTCAAAACAAAACACTACAATTAGTTTTCCACAGATATTCCTGGCCCAGCCTCTATGCTGATGTACAACAATTCTACAAGTTTTGTGTCACTTGTATGCAATCCAAGCTACAATGTCACAAGCCCAACAGATCTCTCAAACAACTTTCTATTCCTAAACAACCATAGAATTCCATTTCTATAGACTTCATCAAGAAACTTCTATCATCTTCTGGGTTTGACACTATCTTGGTCATAGTCAACTGGCTTACTAAGCAGGTAATCTTTATTTTTGCCCATGACACCATCATGTCTGTTTGTTCTTTATGTGTTCTCCAAACACAGTGTTTCTTCCTATGTCATCTCCAACAGAGGCTTGGAGTTTGTGTCAAACTTTTTCCATTCTTTAGATACTGCTCTGGACATGTGGCTTCACTTTACTTCAGATTACCACTCTGAAGGTGATGGACAAACCAAATTGTAATTATTAGCAAGACAACTGGTCCAAACTCCTATCTCTTGTGGAGTTCACTTACAACAATACTCTGAGTGCTACTACTAGTGTTTCTCCATTCTTTGCTAATAAGAAATATCATCTGAATATTAATATTCACTCTGAACACAATATTACTTTCTCCCAAGCCTGTGACTTTGCTGTAGATCTTGATGAGTTACAGAACATCCTCAAAGCTGAAATCTCTGCAGTTCAACAGCGCTATCAGAAACTTGCTGATGCATGACATTCCCCTGCTTCTAATTTCAAAGTAGGTAACAAAGTCTTTGTCAAGGCTCAGTTCTTCAGAATCACTTGGCCTTCAAAAAAGCTTTCTGAAAAATATCTCAGACTCTATGAAATCATTTCTTAGCCTAATACACTATCATTCACTCTTTATCTCCTAGAGTTTATGTACTCTGTCCATCCAGTTTTCCATATGTCCATGCTTGAGCCCACCATGTTCAACTCTTTTCTTAAGAGAAGACAACTGGCTCCTACACCAGTTATAATCAATGGGAAACCTAAATATGAAATTTCTTGGATAGTAGACTCTAAAATCAATTGTTGACAGGTATGCAAGCTTCTGTACAAGGTGATCTAGCTAGGGTATGAAGACACCAAAGATAAATTTGAGTAGATCACTACATCTGAACTCACTTATGCTGCCGACTTAGTATTTGATTTCCATATCGCATATCCTGCCAAGCCTGGTCCACTCTCTTTGTCCTAATCATGCTATTGCACTTGTTCTCTGCCTCTACATACTTCTAACAGAGATTCTTTCTATTATTTTCTTAGTATATTTTATCTCTTAATTTTCTTACTCACACAGTATAATTACAACAAGAAACGAAATAAATTCAATATATAAAACAAAAACTATACTAGCAGAAAGCAAAAGATAGGGTTTCCTCTTCTACTTTCTTCTAACTTTTCTCAGGGCCATTCATGAACCTTTTCTTATCATCTCTGTTTTCTTCCTTGTTCTCCTTCTTATTACACTATAGATTCTCCTTCAAACCCCACCTCCATTTGACTGTAGCCCCAATCATCTTTAACTGGGCCATGTTTCTCTCCTGGCCCTCTACCAAGTCACAGAAGGACTTTTCTATGCCTTGGTACTCTTCTACAAAGTTCTGTAGTGTCTTTTCAATGACATTTAAAACCCTGTTATAGGTAGAGATCATGGTTAGAAAGTTGGTATTGATATGGGGTTTGCACTACTGTGTTACAAACTTAAGACCTTAGAGTTGGTCAAAAGAGTGAACCTTGTATTGGGTTAACACAAGAGAACTCGATAGAGAACTCTGTACAAAATTGTCTACCTTATATACAAATACCTAATGGTCTGTGTGAGCTATTTCTAGCCTACCCTAAACAACCATGTGTATGCCTTAAGGTCAACATGTGTATTACACATGGTATGATGTTATTCTTTCAGAACCTTTTATGTCCTTCTATGTGTCATGTGACTTGTGACCATGTCATCTGAATAAAGGAAAATAAATCAAAAAGAAAATAAGAATGAGAGAAGAAAATAAGAAAATATTAAGTCCACTTCTTTTGTTTTTGACATGCTGCTTAAGAGCAATGCACCTGGCACATGTGAAGGAATGACTAAATAGAAAGGAGGTTAATAGGGGTAAAAGGAATCAGAAAGCTCTGTACTCACCTTAAGTGGTGTACTAAACAATTCTACCTAGTACTCATATATCTCTTACAAGTGTTAACACCCTCCATCTTGACTGCAGTGTTCTCATATTACCTTCCTGGTTGCTTTCCTTTAGCCTTCTTAGAGGCCATTACCCCACCTTATCTTCTGAGGAGATAGTATCAATTTCCTTGTGTTTAGATCCTATAGTTTGAGAACCTTTAGCAACCTCCAAAAGAGTAGTGTTGTAGACTCA
>Ga0157363_1006781_pt1 | contig 10816 bp, 4 predicted proteins | sample AttsexASBM1_FD_111477 | JGI IMG/M metagenome (GOLD analysis project Ga0157363, IMG submission 111477) | Fungus gardens microbial communities from leaf cutter ant in Ribeirão Preto, State of São Paulo, Brazil - Atta sexdens ASBM1 | ecosystem: Host-associated > Fungi > Mycelium > Unclassified ...
AATACATCTTATAATGCTGATGCGGCTAACATTTTCTGTAAAGGATATAAATAATTATATAAGAATGTAGATAATAATATATTATTTAAACTCGTGAAACAAACTTTAGAACATATTATTATTGTTGTTTTTTGTAAAAACAATGATAATTTCTTTCTTGAAAGAAGAGAAAGAATATTTTTTAAATAACAAAAGTTTTTAAAATAATAAAATAACGAAAGTTACAAGTGGAGCATTGATAGGAATATCGCTAGTATTAATTGTTTCGTCTTATATATTTTTAGATGTATGCATTATATTCAATTTATAAATAGATCATTTATAAGCTACAATAACGCTACAATAAAAATTTAAGAAAGTAGATTCTCTGAAGGGAAAGAAAAGACGTTAGATTAAAATCAAAAGGGTAATAAAATTTTTATTAAAATTTTCCAGCGATTATACAAGTATGTTAAACTTAACAATATTATTAACTATCATTATCAAACATTTAATAGAATTTTATAAAAATACTTCTGCATCTATATTATCTGTCTATATTATGAATAAAATATCATTTCTTTAAACTATTAAAACAAGATAAATAACATACTATACATACTGCGAAAGCTTTTTACTCTCAATATATATTTCTGTCTGCGAAACCTGCGAATTTTTCTTTTTTTAAAACGTATAATTTTTTTCTATTCCTCTTTTGCGGTATTTTCCATCCGATTTCGTTTCATGGAAATACAATAACAGCGAGGATGGCGATAAATCTGTAAATAGTTCGACGTAGTTTACCGGGCGCGGGACTCTCGTGGTGAATCCCAGTTCTCTTCCTGGATCTACTCGCGGTGTCTCATCGATCCGGTGACTACAGAGAAATTTATCGTCTCGCTCATTTTCTCTATTCTTCGCATTTCTCATTCCCTTTCAGCCCGTCCTTTTCCACCGTACGGAAATATAATAACGCTCGGTATCTTACAACGGGGTTTTATCGTCGGTAAAGCCGGTTGTAAACGGACGTATTAACCGTTTATACTGGCAACATCGAGTGTCGGAAAGAAATGTCGTACTATAAATGTCAGATCTAAACGCACTTTCAGTTTAGAGTAGCGACATCGCTACTTATTTTCCGCGAGCGAAACTTTTACGGGCGTACAGTATCGATGGCCCCTGGAGATACCCAACGTTGAACTCTCGCGAACGTAATTCACCAAACTATCCGTCGTCCACATTGCTTTATCATATGCTCATCCGCGACATCTGCGACATTTGGTGTACTGAAGACTGACAGAATTATACATTACATTATCTAGTCCCTGTTGTCACAGGGACATAGAAACGTCTGTCTCTGACATATCACAAGATTTAGATAGCTAATATCCTCGCTGCAATTGTTTTAATCGTATACTTTACGTGTATTTACCAATATTTAAAATATAAATTATGTAGAATATTATAATTTCTATTCACGTAAAGAGCATAATAATTTCTCTTATGTATTTCCTTAAATTTGCAATAATAGACTGAGAAATTATTCTATATAATCTATATTTTAACTGTTACATTATATGAAGTATGCAACTGAAACAATTACAGTGAAGACATTAGCTATCTAAATCTATATCAGACATCGCCAAAAAAGTGTTACTACACATTATAAATGAAATCATTTCTGTTTTTGTCCGAAAAACTTTAACTTTTAAAGAATGGGAATGTATTTTTAAATCTTATAGCTTGTTTTTAAATAATATTTGTTATAATTTGTTATTTTAATGTTATTTTCTACTTACAAAATATGACACTTTATCATCATTATAGTGGCTTTCTCGTAAAGGTTAAATAATGTATTTAGCAAAGAAAAAATATGAAATATCAAGAAAGTATAAAAGAAATCAAGGAATATCTGATTGAAAATCGTTATATGTGCGTAATAAGCGAAATGTGCAAATGAGTTTTGATATTCAACATTAATACTAGTCAGAGCTTGACACTGAGACAATATAACATGACTAACAAATCGCAAACTAGTTAATCGGTTTAGTCGGCAACGTTTTCATTGCACGGATTTGCATTGAGTCAGACTCGATAACGGAGACGGACTCGTGTACGTAGACGAATCTGTAAATACCGGCGTGTTATGCAAATCGAGGTAGCTGCACGTGCCGGACCTCTACATACACATGAAATGCACACATATGCATGCATTTATACGTCCACATACGTATCTGCATGATGTAGCGGCAAACGTTATAAGCCGAGACTGGAATAAGCATGTAAAGTAGATGCTGTGAACAGGTGACACGTTCGCTTCGTCCTGGTGACATGCTCGAATGTTCCGAGTGGATGGTGGAACATGCGATATGCGGAAACGTGATGTGCTCGTTGATGGACTAAAATATGATCTATGCTCTAGCACACCGTTCTTTTTCCTGCTCTTCTCCAACTTCGCACTTTTTTCATCTTTATTCTCGCGGTCGATCGAAGCGTAAAACGAAGTTAATGGTGTTAGCAAGTGGATTATGTAGCAATTCGCAATGAAAAGACAACTCATTCTTTAATCAGGGAAAAAATGCAAAAAAATACCTAATATGAAAAGTTTCTGTTTTTATATTTTTAAGGTAAAATATAAAAATAAAAGTTTTTTTTATTTTAAACGTTTTTTGCCTTATAAAATCAACAAATGATAAATGAAAAAATGAACAGATATATAAATCAAGTAACTTGGAGATATATGAAGAGTTATTTAACGATTGTAATATTTTCTTATTCTTTTGGAGCATCGCGGCAAGAGAAAGTAAATGGAACGTGACCGAAGTCTTTTCGAGTAATTGGTTTCCGTAACTATTCGCGAGACACGTAATTTGAAAGAAATATTCCTTCAACGATTTCAAGTTTCCTTTCATTTCTTTTCGTTAAAGAGACTTACCCTCCTTCTTCTTCTCTTTCTTTCTTCCTCCTTCCTAATCTCTCTCTCTCTCTCTCTCTCTCTCTTTCTCTCTCTCTTTCTGCTTTTAGCTTTAAGTGTTGTAGCTGAGCGGAGATTATCTTTTCCTTGATTATAATTTCCTTGTGTTTTTCCGCTGCACCGAGTGCGAGTATTTAAAGCAAATGATCAAAGAGAATGAAATTAATATTAAATGTTGATTAATCGCTTCGTGATTTGCGTAATAAATTATTTAAAGGATCTGTTTCATCTTATTAAAGTGATATTTAAGAGACCGAACGTTGAATGTCATTTGAAGGATTACAAGAGGATGCGGAAGCTAGAATTTTCTGTATCTCAATTTTGCACAACCAAACTTTTGAACTTTTGAGATTATTCAATTTAGAATGCAAAAGTCGAATTAAATATCCCTTAGCTCAAATCAATTTTCCCCTTTCTTGAAGTAATCAATTCAGAAAGAAATAAGCTGTGTTAACAATTCTTTCCGCGAATTATAAATAAGATTTTTCTTGCAATAATCTGAAACGTTGTCTTCTGATTTATCTAAAAAATAATCCAGACATTTGTTTCATTATTAAGTTTTTTATATTTAGATAAAAGGAATAAATAAGTACATTTTATTTTTTCTCTTTTCTTTATTGTGTAAAGATGGCAATTTAAAGATAATAATAATAATAATAATAATAACTATTTATGCTTTACAATAAAATAAGAAATGTATTTTTTTTATATATTCAAACATCTTTCAAGCAGACACTTTTATAAATTTTACGAAATATCTAATATACATATATAAATTAATTACCTGTTATTTTATATAAGATGAAGTAACAAAGTATTTAAAGATTAAAATAGAAATGTATAAGGCTAAATATTTGAAATATGTGGACATTTACTGGTGTGGAATACTTTTGATGGAAACGGATTGCAAACGGGCCGTATCTAAACCCTGTTGCCGAGATTTGCAATTTTGTGTTGTGTTCCTTCACGCGGAAACACGCTGTAATGAGACGCTGAAGAATTTATCACGAGAAACCGTGAAAAGAGCGTCGGTGCATGAAATGCTCTTTTCATTTTGCGCCACGTACTCACCGGAATTGCCACTCTCTTTTTCAATGAAACTTGTCCCGCGCGCGCCATGTTTGCCCCTCTCTGACACGTATACACTCGCAAGCGCTTCCTTGCAACCCGCGGTGTGTAATGAACTAAGTAACCCCCCCTGAAGAAAGCAAGTCGGAAGAAATCTAGACTGTTTGCACGCATTATTGTTACTTCTCCGACGTTTTCCCGTTTATTTCTTAAGACAGTAGCGAGAGACATAACGGAAATTTCACCTCGTCTGCCATTTGTTTAATTATAGTATCACAAAATCGCGCGCGTTAGATAACATGGACCTTTTCCTGAAAGAAAATCCTGAAAGAAACGCGCATCCGTGCTGTGCAGCCGAAGTGAAAAAAGTAATTCTATCGCGAGGCTTCGCCGAGAATATTGCAAGTTCCGACGCTTGTTACGTATTAACCCTTTTGCGATTTTCCGTTTTTCAAGGCAGCGAAGCAATAAACGGAACTCGACTGAGCATAATTAATATACCGCTCGTCGGCCAAGAATCAGGAAGCAAACTTTCGAAAGCAATGAGGGTAAATGGAAGGGATGACTCTCTTGGTTACATTATTAATCGGCGTGTCTCAACGAGAACGAGGTACCGAGTCGTGAGATACGCTCAGGATTAAAGAGTTGCTAATATCGCGCTAATTGCTCGCTGAACAAGCAGCAAGCGCTAGTGCTGTCGGCAAAGAAGCCTGTTGGCAATAGTAGTGAGAGATAAGAAATTTATAGAGCTCGCTATCAAAGACGCTATAACATTTTACGCTGGAAGCCGAATCGTATCCACCGTGAGATACTTGATCATCGAAGAAAGTTGTCTATCAGAAATGCAATCAAGGGAAGTTAAACAAAAATGCAATCCATTCATTTGTAAAATATACATTATGGAAAATATTTAAATTATTTATGTATATTAACATTTTTGTTTCTGAAGTTATATACATAAATAATTTAAATATTTTCGATAATGTATATTTTATAAATGAACGGAATGCATTCGATAGATGGATTTAAATATTATTGGATGAGATTTCGTGTACGAGTGTCGTTTTCCAATAATTACTGCATGAGAAATTCCTAAACGGGAAATCCCTTTCAGTATTTATTGTGATAATTATGATATCGAATTTAATACTGTCTAATTGCTTAAGTTTAATAAAATAGCTAAGCTTCCATATTTTTGCAGTTTTATAATTAAGGTTTTATAATTAAATTATAGTCAGATTCTTTTATTTATTTGGTTCTTTATTAAGAGTGATAAAAGAATGAACATTTGGATTGATAATTAATGTATGTTAAATAATTTCATATTAAGTGAAATATTATTTATTATACATTCTTTAATTTAATTTTAATATAATATTTCAAATGTTGTCTCTTCTATTCTTTGAGTTTCACTGCTATCGTATAAAAGACAATATTATTGACTATACTTTCCTTCTTTACGCGCTTCTTATGATTGGACGATAAACGTCGGCAATTTGATGGCTTCTTGACAGTTAGATCAACGATCAAATATTACCAGGATATTCACTGAAGAGACAGCGTGAACTCCAGTAAAGCCGGCTTACTAAAGTTTTTCACAATGGGAGGAAAATGTCGTCCGCCCGGTCGTATCGATTTCCATTCGACGCTCGTTTTGCAAAAAGCGAGAATCCGCTACGGCGTACTTTTATTTGTATGATGCCGAGGCTCGTAAACAGAGGACCATTATGCAACGAATTTTCCGCGAATGCGTTCTTGTCACAAGCAGAATTGAAAATTACGCAAAATGAAATGGTCTAACGTTGATTTTGCAATCCAGTTTTACGACTGATAGTTCATATTTACAAATAACGGCATACATTTGTCTGATATATCACTGAAAACGTTAAAGTGCATACGTTTTTGCAATTATTGTTTGAAATTTCTTATTGTTTTATATATGTCTATTAATTTTAAAAAACTATATTTTATTTTTAGCTGATAATTTGAATATGTCTATAAAAATATCATGTTTTAAACTTCATTTTAAATACATTTTTAAAAATTATCAATTATAACTTAAGTTGAATTTTTTTTTATTCTTACAAATCTATAAAAATATTATTATCTATAAATATATAAGAAAACAAAAAATCAACAAGATCATATTAAAATAATATAATAAATATCTTTTTAAGTAATAGCCAATATATCTTTCCAAATAATAGCTAAATTCAACTTCGCGCAATGTAATATTGCATAATTGCATTAAAATTTAGTTGCAACAGCATCAATCCGGGTAACCCAAGTTTAGCAGGAATTCTATACTTGGAAATCTTAGTTGATATCTCAGACGAATCTTCGGAGTCGCGTCTTCTATTTCAATAGAATTCTACGATAAACGATTAGGACGCAGTATCGTCGATCGTTGCATCGAGGACTTATCTCACTTGTTAGACGTAAATGGATATATCACGTCCTTCTAGAAGGGCGCAAGGAAAGATTCGATTGTATCCGGGGGCAAAATAAAAAGCGAGTCTTGTTTGGTCTTACCCTTCGTTCCTGGCGCGTCCCGGTCTCTCTTTAACGAACTTTCTTACGTCCTCTCTGTTTGCGCGCTCTTATTTAATTTCTCAACGTTCGTCCAATCGCAGTGCTGCAGTCGCGTAGGAATTGAAACCAGGATGGCTGCGAGGAGAGGAAGTGCCCGGGCTCTCTCGATCTGACGGTAATTCAATTTCGTCGAACGTCGAGCAAAATACATTGTCTTCGGACGGTTACCTCGTCGACTATGGAAGTATTATATCTCGGGCCCGAGAGCTTACCTTGTTTCCGTATCTGTCTCTTCCCTCTGCACTGTAATTCTCATCAACGGCTCCACGTACTTCTCGCTGGTAGAGCACCGACTTCTGTAACAAGAGGAACCACGATCCTTCCAAATTGTGTGTTGCACTGAACGAGAATTGCGTGTAGGAAATGCGATTTGTATAAGACGATCTCCCAAGAAGCTGTATTTATGTTACAACAGTAATATAATCTTATTTAAAACTTCTCAAAATATTATTTTGTTTAAATCGGAAGAGAGGAAGAAAGAAAGTAATACATAAATTGTTATTATTAATAATCAATAAAGTTCTGAAATAGATCCGCAGTTACAGTTTACATTTATGATTTCAGACTTTGCGGTCGCGATTTCAATATTCTGCTTTCGAATATTCCGCAAATCTTTCTTACAGAGTGTAAGTTTTGGATCCTTATACCTGCAATGGTGTGATTTATTCCGATTTCAGAATGATTCGGAATATACGATAGACATGACACAAATATGAATAAATATAGGTAGTCCCAAGGATTTTCACGATTCTTTTCCATTTTGGAGCGGATTACGTAAATATGTACGATTTTGTGGTGAAAACCGCAGGAAGAGGGAAGAAAGAAGTATCATAAGATACGCTCTTTCCAGATACGATCTTTTCCATTCGATAGAAATAGAACCTACGAAAACCGAGAATTACGCAGTGGTTGCATCAAATCGAATCTCTATTATTATATGAGATTAATCAGATCACAAGGCGTATACAGAAACAGATAGTAAACACGGTTCTGAAATTGAAATCAATTCAAAATTGAAATTCAGTTTTCGAAATTCTTGCATTAACGATTAAAAATTATAAAACAATTTTTATATTTTATATACTTTTTCTATTGTTTGTGTGTGTCTATTTTTACAAATAATTCTTTTTACTTAGTCAGTTACTTCAATTCAAAATTCTACATAACTGTGCAGCATTAACAGCATCGCCAAATGTTACGAAGCTAAATGTTAAACGGATCTATCCCTAGAGAATACATCGCGAAATGTCCTGCAGGAAAAAATGCCGTCTTACCAAACTTTTAAAAGAAATACGAAGAGAATTCTCTTCGCTGACGATTCTCTTAAGATATCGGTGCTTCGCGCAACAACTCCCCGCATTTCTCGAGTGGCACGCGGAATTCGGCGAAGGAGGGAACCAAGGGGTTACGCCGGCCATTTGTCATCGTCAGCGTCGTGGTGTCCTGACACCCGACAGAGAACATTGCTAAACCAATTAAAACTATGTCGTCCTCGAGGAGTGGCAGATCTCTCGTCGAAGTACGAGAGTGAGAAAGATGGCGCGAATGCAAGAGAGAGGAGGGTAGATGAAGGGAGAATGAGAGAATGGCAGAAAGTTCAACTCACGCCGAAACGAGGGTTGAGGAAAGAGGAAACGGAAGCATAAACCAGTTCACCCGAGCGTCGCGCATGAGGGTGGCAGTGGCACCCTTCGACCGTCCGACATCATTCTCTAAATTATGCTCGACCCGATAATTTATATCATCGAAGACTGGAATTTCTCGCTGCATTACGTACATTTCGCGTATTGCGTTCGCTAATATGTGCAACTATGCGCAATGTCTTCATTAGGAATTAATACAGCTAGAGAGAATTTGGATTGACTGGTCGAACGATCAATTGACACACACGGAGCTTTCGTTAATTTCCGCCGCGTTTCACGCGTTTCGCCCGGATTTGTACCCGCATGAAAGTGATGTCTATCATACTTGAGTTTCTCCGCGCGGGAATTTTTTAATATTCTCTCCGTCAGAGCTTCATCCGGTTTCACGTATACATACAGTGCGAAGTCGCAAAAAGAATTTCGAGAAATGTTTCGTCGTTCCAGTGGGAAAATAAATATTCGACTTTCGTTAAGTGCACTCTGGCAAAACGCGAAACTTTTTCCATCGTCCGTGTCTGTCGTTTGTTACCGCTAACTGCGCGGAACCGACGCAAACACGCAAATGTTCTTCCTCTGCTCCATTTCCCTCCGCCCTCTCACCATATGCACTTTCTCTCTCGTTTCTCTTTCGTTCGTTACCATCAGTTGAACCTCATTCCCACCTCCGTCTGCCGATGTAAACATCTGAAGTTCTGGCGTTTTTCGCGCGCGCCGCCCGCATAAACCACGCGGAACGCCACATAATTCGCCCCAGTGTTCCCTTACCGCCCGCGGGCTGGATGCACGTTGCACGTTACCGCGGGATCCGCGTGTAAACGCCCGAAGTTCCCGGCATTGTTACGTGTACGAGTATAAACTCGAAGATTCACCGCATAATTCGCCGTACGCCATGTATGCGTGCCTTCCCTAGGCATGCATTTTCTCTGCCGGCAATCCCTAACCTCTAACGTTCTCTTTCTCTCTCTATCTTCACTCTCTCTCTCTCTCTCTCTCTCTCTCTCTCTCTCTCTTTCCCTTTTCGCTCTTGTCGTCCTCCCTTTGCTTCGGTTTCCCCAGGATTCCGGTTCGTCACCGCCTGCACCTGACGCTTAGTATCTAACGTTACTGCCGCACTCGCGGAAATGCCGAAACAAGATTCGTAATTTTGTATTCTGTGTGTACACGTCTATCTTGTGCATGCACATTTCAAGTATCTCCTGTTCGTAACCACTAGTTGCATCCTATGCAAGAGATCACGATGTAAACTACTAAAGTTCTAGGCTTCTTCCTGCGCACTCGACAGAGACATGCACTTAGGAATTCTTAATCTTTTACAGTTGCCAAATCAATTCCTGGAAATTGATAAAATTAAATAAGATTATTGATACTAAAGTATTCTCTATGTAATATAATAATAAAGTTTCTAGTAGCTGCAAAAACGTAACTAACAAATTGTAACATAATTGAATTGTAGTTCTGTTTTATAAATTTACAGGTTTTTTTAATCTAAAGAGAAATCGTAAATGATTTCGTAAATGATTTATACGAAATATCGGAAAAATTTTTGGAATTAGAAAATAATTTTAATTCGCAAAACGATACGCTTTATTTTACTTTACGTTTAAATTTTCCGAAATAGAATTATCCTTTCTCGTTTTCCATGAAGAAAACAAGCTTTCGAAAGTGAAATAATTATCTTGTATTTAATCCTTTATTTATCATTCAATTCTATTGAATCCTCAGTTATTTCAGAAATAACTTTATTTAATTAGATGAAAGATTAATCGTTTTGTAATTTCCCAAATTTTATTTGTCTGCTTTTAAGCAAAAAATATTATAAAATTACATAATTTTCCATTTTGTTGTCATTTAAATAATTTTAAAACAAATATACTCTGATAATGACTTAATAATGACAGCATCCCTTTTGTAATTATGGTTATTGACGCGTTAATAAATAAACAGATATTTTATCGCGTTTATAGGTATATCGTTCGTGTGATTTACTCGCATTTAATAATATGAAACATTTGCAAAATTCGCGGGCGTAACCATATGATCACTAATGTACCGTTAAGTGGATTTACAAACGTGTACTATGTCATTATAGAAAGCATGTGGAGAATGCTTTACGATGTCCCTAGCGTGCATGGATTGTAGAGTGAATTTAGATTTATTTACTGGCTATATACATAGAGTCATCGTCCGAAATCTCGAAATACCACGACTAAACGATGGCAGTTTATAGGATGGCCTGTAGTCTCGTATAAATTCAAATAGCCGCGGTGTAATATGATTTGGGTGCACGATATTCTATTCGTCGACAGAGTTTCTCTCTCTCTCTCTCTTTCTCTCTCTCTGTTTCTCATATTTTCCATTGTTACTACAGAACCGCACTACACATTGTACATTAGCATTGTCTGTTATGCAAAGTTAATGGTAGATAATTTAAAACGTATGGATGTGTAATTGTATAATAATGTAGATAAAACTAAAGCACACAATGATTTCGTAACTAAATCACAATATAATAATTATACAAAACAATTAAAGTAAAAAGAACAATGTGCCATTGACATAA
>Ga0157363_1006782_pt1 | contig 10813 bp, 6 predicted proteins | sample AttsexASBM1_FD_111477 | JGI IMG/M metagenome (GOLD analysis project Ga0157363, IMG submission 111477) | Fungus gardens microbial communities from leaf cutter ant in Ribeirão Preto, State of São Paulo, Brazil - Atta sexdens ASBM1 | ecosystem: Host-associated > Fungi > Mycelium > Unclassified ...
AACAGCTAGACAGAAAAACGAAAGATTGACATTTGGGATTTTAAATAAATAAATTTTCGAAACAAATATCTCTCCATTGTAAAATATTTAGTAATTATCGTAGTTTTCTTTTGTATCTACAATATATACATACATACACAAAGTTGTCATAAAATTCAAACAAATCTTGAAAATTTTTTAATCTGTACTTAAATAAAATTATAAATTATAAATACTGATCTTAAAATAACGATTTGAAGACACACGAATGAAATTTGCTACTGCAACAAATTGATATCCCTTTTTTAGATATACTCTTTGATGACAAAAAGTTCTTTAGTATGCTCTTCAGTATGCGGTCAATTTGAAATGAGGAAATGAGAATTAAACGACAAATCCGGCGGGCGGTTTAATGTGAAGCGTAAGAGGATTAATGCGCACTGATTTGTCGAATGTCGTCACGTATTTTCTGCACGCATTCAAGTGCGCGGCGAAACAAGTTAATTAAGAGGACCACCCACGGTAGTGTCTCCGTTTCTCAACGAGATTGGCAACGTGCCAAGTTGGTACTCGAGAGTCGATTTTCCGCTTTCGTATCGTCTTCAAACACCTCAACGCCGGTATCTCTCTTGGAATCGAGCAGCAATTTTCTTCCCTTTTTGTAAGAAAGTTATAAAGTACATTCTCATTTCAGTTGATTAATTTGACAGACAAGTAGAACGATTCGTATCTGATAGATTTTTTGAAATAAAAAATAGAGAAAAAGAAAAAAAGAGATTTGTGGAATGTAACCCTTGTGAATATAATATAACTATATAGATTAACAACTATTATTACATTAACAAATATTACACAAAAAAATAACATTTTTCTTTTTATTATTAAATCATGTAAATTATTTAATTATATAGATAGTCGTGGGACAACATTGTATATCCAAGAATTTTAATGTAAATCTCTTCATTAATAAAACTACAATAAAATATAAAATAAGTTTAATTAATTTTACTGAAATATATGGTAAAAATAAAATCTTTAAAACATTGTATTGTACCACAACTATCATATTTTTCGAGATAAATTTTAAAACAAAATTCTCTCCGTGTATTATTAAATGAGAAAATAAGGATGCAAAATATGTACTTTATAAAAAAATAGTATTCTTTACACAAAAAAAATATATTTATGTGCATTCCACAATTACACAGAATTATAGAGCATCACATAATAATCACGTTCTAAATTAATATTTCAAAGAAAGTCAAAGAAAGAAAGTCGAAACCACATCTTGATGTCTTAATTGTCTTATAAATTCCTTCTTTATTATTTCATATTCTCTCTTCTTATTATGTCTTCCTATTCTTTATTATTCTTCGTTATGCATTTGCAAACGCACAATGCGATTTCAAGCTTGACCTGAACTTTACGGGGAACAGTCTTGCGCTAACTTTGTCAGGCTCTACCTAATTACGTAACCGACAAGAACTTCGGTATGACCAGTGGTTTCTCGCTGTTTAGCGTTCGTAATAGAACTTAATACCATATTTTACGAGCTCGTAAAACAAACGATTAAGATCGCCACGGACCGTCATCGATGCTATACGCTCGTTCTGTAACTGTATGTCATAAAATTGGTAGCAAATTAAATATTGTTCTGCAAAGGTACTTTCCGTACTTTAATGCCGCTGTTTATTGCACATGGAACCATCAAAATGTCCATTCAATTACAGATTTTAACTTGAAACTGCAGCTTTTATAGAGAACAGAAAGAATTACAGCAAAATAAACTCTTTCATCGTAGAATCTCAATTTTTATACCTTTCTCTCGTAAATTAAATCTTAAATTAAATTTCATTGTTAAAATTTACTTGACTTTATAGTATAAATAATAAACTCCTGATATAATCCGTCAATATATAGTTTTATAGTTACAACATGATCCCTTTCCATTTCGCTTATATCGTTTAGTTATAATCACACCATTTCCTTATCCGAGTTACGGAGTTAATACGTCGAAGTAACAACTTTCGCGACAGAACAATAACTATGGAATGGGTCTCATTATACCGAGACTAGATTAGCACGGTAGTTCATTAAGTTTGCGAGCTATGTAGGATCCGGGACGATAAATATTTACCTACTGCCGAATGTGGGTTACGTTTGCATATCGCACCCGCGGAAGGATATTAAGAGCCATTACGAATACTATGGATTGAGAACGACAGGGATACTACGCACTCCCGATAAGGGACTTACTTCCTTCGACTCACGCATCACGAGTTGTTCGTTTTTATCATTTTGCCTTTAGCTATCAGCTCCCATTAACTCATGCTACAAACCCACATCCGTTTATCTTACATGACGTTATTTACTTATTCAAATATTTATTATTGTTCGATGTTCCAAGTTCCAACACATAAAATTTATGTCATCGGAAATTCACTTTTTTCTTCAAATTATCCTTTAATTATTCTTTATGGTACTCTATGGCCGGTATTTATAATCGCGATTCTTATATTTAATATTGTCTTAAGTATAGTCTTAAAATGTCATGAACCAATCAAAGAGCTGTACTATCCTTGCCAGTATACATAGTCGATTTTATATTTAAGACTGTCTTAAGACTGTCATGAATCAATCAAGGAGTATTAGCATCTTAAGACATTACTTAAGACGGACTTAAAATAAGGACAGATTATGAATACCAGGTCTTGAAATAAGAATAAATTATAAATACTTATATGATATGAAATATCTTTCTATCTCTTTCGAATGTCTCGATGCCCTAACGTTTGCTTTTCTAATTTACGGAACAAGGTTATTAACTGTCAAATATTAGCTTTACCTTCAAGCCAATATTAATTCAACGTTTATTCTATATCCGTCACGAAGAATACAAATATTTGTAATGCTATCGAAGACTGAAAACTTGGAAGAAATTTGGAAAAAAAGAGGTCGATAAAATAAATCGCGTGCTGAAAAATTATAGGATATATTCGAAATTCAATATACTTAGATCAGAGTGAGAGTCAAGCAGAAATGATCGATGACGACATAATTATTAATCATTTGATACTTATCGCGAGTAATATCTCTTAGGAATCGTGTGGGAGAATGAATGGCCTGAATGCAAACGCCGATCGATCCAACGGTCAGATATGAAAAAAACTTGTGGGCGAGGAGATATATGAACGGTAGAAAAACTACTTTATTTCTATGACAAAGAAGCTCTCTTCAATACGTATTCAACTGCTTATTCAGATTCAATTCTGATCGGACGATGAGCGTGCTCGAATTTTCAAGAGCGCCCCAATATTCACCGAAGTATGCTCGTCAGACAAGTACGCGTGACGCGTACAACAGAGATTCGTATAAAAGTAAATGTTTGACATCCCCGAAGATGCCAAGAATTCTCAGAATCCCATCTTTGTATTTTTTCGCCACTCTGTAACATCTACATTTGCGCCTTCGTATATCTTGCTTATGAAACCTGGACGTACCGAAATAGAAAGCAAGAGATATAGATTGAGTGATATTTGCGAATTATATTATTTTGGACACGTTGTAATATGTATACGCGACTTAGTGTTTGCGAGAATATCCTAACCAATTTGGCTCGGTATACTCTATCGGAGAGCTCGCCAATTTGTGATGCAAGCGAATACAGAATCCCTACGTTGTGCGAGCATTGAATTATTATCTTCGTTACATCTCAAATGGCAAAGAGCGTTATAGATCGAATTGTATACCGCACCTCGCACGTTTCATATCATATTTAAAGGGTTTTAGCCTAAGACTCTGTTTGCTCGATACTGCCGAATTTCGTTCTACAATCGACAAAACTTGCACCTTCGAAGCAGCTGCGAGAAACGCGACGATGCACTTATTTTTTTCTTCCATCGACTGCTGCATTCGGCAAATGAATGGCTTACCTCGCCTTATGATCGTTTATTCATACGTCCCTCATAAATGAATCATCGCGCATTCGCTCGTGCGTCTCGGATGGTCGACTCTCACTTCAATGACAATTACGTTCGCTTTCCGCTTGCCTTGGCAACGACATGAGGACCCCAAGGACATCTTAGACGAACGTCTCTCTTGTGACATCCACTAACTCTGTCCTCATTTTCTTCTGTCGCTCCACTTTATACTCGTTACTTCCTTTCTTAAAGTAATGATTATTCAACAAAAATAAATTTCAACTTTTCACCAATTACTCCCACGTTGCTATAAACACTTTAGAAATTTCACGTTTATAAATATTATATATATTTTCAAATAAACTAGTTTTAAAAATAGATTAATTACAAAAACCATTTTTTTTTAATTCATAAGACGCAAATAAGAAATATTATATCATATCAATATACAATAGAATATTATATCAATATAGAATATTGATTCATGCATTTCAAATTGTCTATTATGCTTTCATAATATTATATTATATATTAATATTAATATTCTAATTATATTACATTCGATCTTAAAATGTGATCTACTTCATTAGAATTTAAAATTAATTTAAAACTAGTAGCATTTAATTCTCTTCTTTGAAAAAAAGCATTAAGAAAAATTTCAATTCCGAATCTGCAATCTTGAAAAATTCTATGTAAATAAAATTAAACCAAATAATATATTAATGGATATTTTTTAAAGTTATCTTCGTCCATCCTATGCAACATTCACTTATTACTAATAAGTTCATGCAACATCGAATCCAATCGAGCAAGTTGCATGGATGTTCTCTAGTCTACCTCGCAACTATCGGAAATCGACACTTGACCCAAGATGTCGGAGAGAAATGTAGAGACCTCTCTTGTAGAACATTTTGTTTTAAACGAAAGGGTCTGTCAGTCGCCGTAAGTGCATGATCGCGTACTGACAACTCTAATTCTTTGGGAAATGCGACGAGAGTGACTAAGATAATAAGAAAAGAAAAATGACAGGATCGAAAAGCTTGAAGCTAAAAATAAAAAGATTTGTGAAAGAGAGAGAGAAAAAAAAAGACAGACAAATAGATAGCAATGAATATTTACGTTTTTGTGGAAGGCTCTTCATCGTAGTCGAAAGAAAAAACTTCAGAATCGACCAAAGACAAACTCTCTTTAGTAGTGAATCGCACTAAATGTCGTACGATACTTGCAAACTTTAATGAAGCATTCACTTCGACGACGATAAGCGGAAGAATAAATTTATCGCGGCAAATTATTTATGCCTTCTTTTGTTATTACAGAATGATTGGAAAGAAATGGAATATGAAATGAGACGCTTTGAAAACCTTTCAAACAGAATTTTTAAGCGTAAGTTAATGGAAACCTTACCAATTTCTTCTTCAAAGACTATTGCTGATAATTCAATATAATTTCGCACAAGATAATAATGAATAATAATAAATTCTACAAACCACTCAATAACTGAAAATTATCGACATTAAAAGTTACATTCTTCTTTGAATTCGATTATTGTTCTATATTAATTTGTAATATAATAACATTTAATTTTGTGTTACTGAAAATCAATATCTAATTTATAATACAATTTTATTCTATTATACATCAAAATATCAATTCAACATATATGTATTTTATCACAAAATTTGAGATAAATATTCTATATCTTTGCTTATATACTTACGATAAATCAATCTCTCAGAAGAGAGACTCGATTTACACTGAATCTTTTAATAAATTCGACTAGAAAGAAAAATCTGTGCACTTTTCTATTCGCAAAAATCGTTGAAGCAACATTCATTCGGTGAAGAAAATACTCGAAAATATTTTCATGCAATCGCAAATCGTGAAAGTGAGTAGGAGACCGACATCAGAGATCAACTGTCTGTTGTATGTATACAATGAGGGTAAGGAAAACTGGGAAACGATTTGTATGTCTCTCGGCACGGCAAACAGCTGCAATTGTTCGCACGTGAATATCGACATGCTCGCGACGTCGATGACACTAACGATGACATCATTTTCAGTAAAGGAGACGCCCGAGATGACGGTGATAAATTGGCGACACTTTCCACGAAAAGTGCCGCAAAGGTCGAGAGGAAAAATCACTCGAGATTCATTCATCTGGATCTATTCGTTCTAAAAATATATTTGCACTAGTATAGGACAATTCAGAAGCAAGAAGATATATATCGGTGCAGTCTCACTTCAACTTCAAATTTATGAGTTCTATCCATTTGTGTCTCTCTATAAATATTATCAAATTTTATATATCTTATCGTTGAAAATCGAGGCGATGTAACATGAATAAATGCAATTACGTTTAAATTATTCCGTACATTTGCTTACTTTATTTAGTTGACCATTAAATTAAAAACCTTAATTATAAATTTATAAAATAATTCTTAATAATTAAATATTGCATATAAAATAATATGATTCTTATTAAAATGGGAACTCTAGTTTTCACAATTTTTCGAGATGTAAGAAAGTTTTACAAACGGAAACATTAGTATACAAAATTTATTATTTACGATATAAAATCATCAGACATATGTCTTTAGTCATTCATTGTTTCTATCTTCAACTTTGTCTTCAAACAATCGAAATAAGATTACAAAACAAAAAAGACTCCTCATTATATAAATCGCGAAAACGTTACCGAATGTAAAATGTTACTTAACATTCTACTTCCTCAGAAACTCATTAATATAAAATCAGCATGTTAAATGTAACGACCTAGTAAATATAATTTCCATCAGATATTCCGTGAGTAAGGATCGGCTTCACTCGGCCGAGGAATCAATAGTTAAAAAGAAAATACGGAAAATACGTAATACCGCAAAGCATCCAATAAAAATATCTTAACATATGTGAAAGTGGTCTAACAAGATTGAAAAAGAAGTTCGACTTGCGATGACTTGCTCACAAAGGCGATTATCATTGACGCACGACAAGCGACGTATAGCTAATCGATCGCAACGTGTAGAAAGAGATGCTTTTGAACTGCGTCGCACATACACCGCATTACAAATTACAACGTATTGATTACGATCTGCATTGAACAGAGATAATTATTGTCGACCTTCGTGCCGAGTAAAACGCCTAACCAACCTTTGCATTGGCCTACAATCGCGGAACGAGTAACGAGACAATTAAGCCTGCAGGAAGTCATAAGAGGCGACCACTCCAAATTTAATTGGCTCGTCGCAATACATTCTGTTTTCAAATTAAATCAAATCGATTACATTAAATAGAGCGAACAAATAAACTGATGACGTATCGCTATCTGCCATTTAAATGCATCAAATAAAAAAATGACAATTAATGTCAATTCCTAACCTAAGACAATCATAGAATATTATCTTTTTATTCGATGAATCTGCATTTTAATATCCAGGAATCCAATTTCAATTATTGAAAAAACATTTCGTTACACTTTTAATAAAATCATCAAAATCATACAATTTTTTTTTAAAGTTTTTTATAATAATATATCTGTAACATGTAAATTTTTACTCCTTTTTTCTTTCATCCATTTTTTTTAATTGCTTCACAAAATTGTGTTGAAATATGATCTTAATTATTATCTTTTCCAAATCGGTTTGATAAAAAATATATTTAAGTAAAAAAAATTAGATAATTCCACAATTAAATCTTTTAAATTTTTGCTATAAAAAAAATCAATATCATAGGGAACCCTGTCATCGAATTCCGTTCTTTTCCTATATATGTTAAAAGTCCTATATTCTACGCGAGGCATTAAGGCAAACGATATTGCGAAACTAAATGCAGCGACTATACAGCGCGGCGTGCGAGTACGATGACGGAAAATTCCTTATCTCCGCGCGAGTTGCACATTTCGTAAAAATCAAAAGCCGCGCCGAAGACGGCGATAGAAAGAACTAGAAATAATTGGCGAGATCGAAGAGATGCATGCGAAGCAAAGCATATTTGACTATCGTTCTTGCGTTCTGACGAGAAGTCGTGATGCTTATGACGGAAAATCAGATTTCCTTGTGCGCCGCAGAAATGCAAGAGAAAAGAAAAAGAAGACCATTCTTACTTTCCAGACGATAAACGAAAGAAGACGTATCGTCGGCCTTTACCCGCGAAACGTAACGAGAATAGCTGTGATCTCGTAAAGCCGAGCAAAAGAAAAACCATATAATAGCATATCATAGATAACATTGTAGTATTATCAATAAATTACATTTTGGGGGTGAAAGGATAAAAAAATGAGGATAAAGTCTACGAAAAAAGAAATTAGTAAAAGTAATAAAAATTTCTACATATTCAAAGAATAGGTAATCAAATAAAACTTTTCCATTCCACCTCACAAGATTTTAAAATTTGATTTTAAAATAATCTTTCTCTGTTTAGAACTAATGCAGGATATTGTCAACAAACGCTGGGAAAATTGCTGTATAAGCATCGCTGAATGTAAGTACTTGAGTTTCACATCGCGCGACGTGTCTCTCGTTAAAATTGCACGTGGACTGGCGCAAAGCAATAAAGTTTACATACAAAACAAAAGTACTAAAGATATTCATTAGAGAGTAAAGTAAAGTAATTAGATATATCAAACGGAATTCTATGACATTCTACGAACATTTTGCTCACGTGAAAACAGCAATAAACTGCTCTGTTTCCATCGTGATATCGATAATTTGATCCCTCATCTATTTCAATCTCGAAGAAGTTTGAAGACGCTCATACAGCACCGCTCACAACGTTACATTAGCCTTTCTTATTCGATATTCGTTGCATCGAAAATATTCCGTGCATTTCAATAAAAAAAAAAGAACTTATCAAAATGCATAAAGTATAACGCGCGAATACGTACATCATAAACGAAAATCATTTCTTACATTCGTACCAATTCGCAAAGAAAACATTTTGTTTAGAAAGGAAAAAGATATATACAACATAGTATATCATTTCTGTTTTCAACAGAAACGAACGAATGTAGCACACTTTTCGTTTCGAGTTCCTGTCCGATCCACGCGATATATTTAGCTACCGTGACATTTTTCCCCAGGGTTGTCGTTTCGACGTCGTATCTCTCATCCGCCTCTGCATCGATTTGCGGAAAAAACGAAAGATGTTTCAGAACACGAAGAAGTTTCTTATTAACATAAACGTTTCTGTACAGTTTATAGAATACAAATCCGCGAAAAAAGTATTCAAATCCATTAGCCATTACATTCAAATATACCTCGTATATATATATGTAATAGTGTTAATGTAAAGTCTTAATGACCCGCAAGATAAAGTTACACGATTTGCTGATAATTGAATTTATAAGTATACGCGGTTTATTTAACACTTTTAATAATTAACACACTCATCTGTCCTTCGCTCGATTCTTTTCCATGAAAAGAATTAATTAATGAAAGTTACATGGCATATTCACGGCACCTCATTTTGCATAATAAGATCACGTCGCTCTCTTTTACATTCTTTTAAAGCAGCCTTATAAAAAACTTCTAATGTTGCTTAAAATTTTGAGCACTATGAAAATTATTCATTAATATTATACAGAATCCACGTTAATAATGTATTGTTGCCGCGTATTCTGCATCGCGCTACATTAATTAATTCTAATAAACAACTTGTACAACAATATCAAAATTCTGTTAAACTAGAAATAGATTCAGACCGCCGCTATCAAAATTTAATGGATCATTAAATACATGATTATCATACCATTGATACCATTGAATATTTATTGGAGAAACATTTCAATGTTTGCATGCTCGAGGATCTAATTTACGCCGATTAAATCTGGTGTATTAATCTGCAACTTACCGAACGCATTTCCCCATATATACACTTGGTTTTCCTATGCACAATTTGAATTTCAATATTCATATTCGCAATTAATCTGCTTGTTTAGAGAATACCTGCGCAAATAAATCCGTAAATTTTGTTTGTAATTCGAACTATGATTTCCCCACTGCATAATCTCTAGTTTATCATTCATAAATAATTTAATTAATTTCTATTCCATTATTCAGACATTTCTATTCTTCTGTTTTATTGTTTGAGAAAAATATGTAATGACATCGAGATATCGAACAAAAGCTTATCAATAATATTTTAAAATAATAAATTAAATATTATACACTTCAATAATATCAATAATATACACTTTTATTTGAGTTATGTTTTTAATATCAACAATCATATAAATATATATAGCAATTTAAAATTTAAACTTTCTTTAGAGATTCATGGATGGATATCACAATTAAATTTAACAAAAATACATGCTGTCCCAAAATACCTGCATTGTCCCAAGCCATCAACATTTACGGTACTTATACAGTTTATCTATTGTCATTATCACGGACGACTCGATAGCAATGTGTATGTAAAATAATGCTCGTGACGATATAAAACTAAATTTACGCTCTTTCTCCATTATAAACAGAAACAATTTTAAAACATAAAAATTGCATCTCTAATTATAAAATTACTTTTAATAAACAAAAGAATAATGGATATTGAAAACAATATATAAAATAATGATTTAAATATACAATGTATTCAATGTCAAGGCGTTTCATGTAAAAAAGATTTAATCTCGTGGTTTCATAACCAAATTTCGTCAAATGTTTTATCGAAATTTTAGTTACACTTCTTCCGATAATCGGATAAAAAGTTTAATAAGTAATTTTATAATTCAGAAAATTCCGGTTTATGAGATCGAAATCCACTTGTTACAACAGTTTGCAGGTCACAGTCATTAGCACGAATCCGAAATATGCAATAAGATTGCGTCGTTGACGCAAATACGACCCAGCGATCGGCAAACTTGAAGCGATATCATTATAACTATGATATCACGGAAATTCAAGGAGAAAAAGAGAAGAGGA
>Ga0157363_1006783_pt1 | contig 10812 bp, 8 predicted proteins | sample AttsexASBM1_FD_111477 | JGI IMG/M metagenome (GOLD analysis project Ga0157363, IMG submission 111477) | Fungus gardens microbial communities from leaf cutter ant in Ribeirão Preto, State of São Paulo, Brazil - Atta sexdens ASBM1 | ecosystem: Host-associated > Fungi > Mycelium > Unclassified ...
GTTCGTGTGCCGCTTGCACATCGTTGGCCGTAGGAATCAATACGTTCGGAATGATCAGAATATGCGTCGGTGCTTTGGGCGCGATATCGCGGAAGGCGGTGACCAGTTCGTCCTGATAAACCACGTCGGCGGGGATTTCGCGACGGATGATTTTACTGAAAATCGTTTCTTCAGCCATGGTGCATTTCCTTAAGCCTGGAGTTCAGTCAGGCAGTATGCGTGAGGAATTCTATTTCTTTCAACCTCAGTACCACTTTTCTTGCACTAATTGGCTGCCTTTACGCCATTTTTCTGTGGCAACGCCGGTGTGAGGCACTTCGCATTTTTAATCTTCGGACAAACACAAAAATGAAACGCTGTTTTATAAATTAGAGATATCGCGTCAATATCTTTGTGTTTTTGCCACCCGCTTGCCAACCCTTGCCAAATTGCGAAGGTTTGCAGGGGCGTGGCGCTCTACTTTCTATCCAATCCGGGCAAGCAGTACGGAGTAAAGAGGGATGTGCAATCCGTCGATTTCAAGGAGAACCTGCCATGCAGTCTCGTAAGATTGGTCTGGGCCATTATCTGGCTTACGGTTCCGGGGATTTCCTCGGTGCAGGCACCACGGCGCTCACCGCCGCTTGGCTGCTCTATTTTTACACCACCTTCTGCGGGCTTTCGCCCATAGAAGCCACGTTTATTTTTGCTGCCGCTCGCGTGCTGGATGCCGTCGTGAGCCCGCTAATGGGCTTCCTGACGGATAATTTCGGTTCTACCTGGCTCGGCAAACGCTTCGGCCGTCGCAAATTCTTTATCCTGCTCGGGATCCCCTGTGTCTTCAGCTATAGCCTGATGTGGCTGAGTGACATGAGTTTCTGGTGGTATCTGCTGACCTATCTGCTGTTCGATATGGTCTACACCATGATTCTGGTGCCTTACGAAACGCTGGTTCCAGAGATGACCGATGACTTCAAACAGAAAACCCGATTTTCCGGTGCGCGTATCGCGCTGGCACAACTGTCATCCATTTTGGCCGCCTTCCTGCCGGGCATTCTGATTGGCTGGTTCGGTAAAGAAAACCCTATCTCGTTCTTCTATGCCAGCCTGGTGTTCGCCGTGATCTGCGCACTGGTGCTAACGCTGGTATGGTGCTTTACCTGGGAACGTGAGCCAGACGATTTTTCCGCTGAATCACGCCGCGCGGAAGCAGAGAAAGCGCAACTCTCGCTGTTGCAAAGTCTCAAGCGCCTGTATGTTGAATTGGCCTCAACGCTGCGTGTGCGTATCTTCCGTCAGCATCTCGGCATGTATCTGGGTGGCTATATCGCGCAAGATGTCTTTAATGCGGTCTTCACCTGGTACGTGGTGTTTGTCCTGATGCAGAGTGCGCAAATTGCCTCAAACCTGATGGGGACGATGGCGGTACTGCAATTTATTGCGGTGATGGCCATGATCCCACTCTGCATCCGCATTGGGCCTGCACCGGCCTATCGCCTGGTCGTGGTGCTGTTTGGTCTGAGCGCCCTCTCCTACGCTGCGCTCTGGTACACCGGCATGAACGATAACTTCGCCTTGCTGGTGCTGATTTCCGCATTAGCCGGTTTGGGCCGTGGCGGCATTAACTATGTGCCCTGGAATACCTATACCTATATTGCCGATGTGGATGAAGTGATCACCGGACAGCGCCGCGAAGGCATTTTCGCAGGGATCATGACGCTCACCCGTAAAGCCTCTCAAGCCGGAGCTGTGATGATTGTGGGCATTGTGCTGCAGTTAGCCGGTTTTACCTCCGGCAAAGCGGAACAGGTCCCTGCGGTTGGCCACACTATCCTGCTGATCCTCAGCGTTGGCACCGTCTGTGTATTGATGTGTGGCTTTATCGTTTCACTGCGCTTCAAACTGAATCTGCATACTCATACCGTGTTACGTGAAGAGACACTGAAAATGCGCGATGCCGGGCGCGTGGTGCCCGAACGCATTACGCCGCAAGCGCGCGCCATTGTCGAATCCCTGGCGGGGATGCCCTATGAGAATCTCTGGGGCAACAATAACGTCGGTTACCTCAACCGCCATAAGCCTGCTGCAACTCCACTGCCTTCACAGCGCAGCACACTGCACCCTCTCCCTACCCTGATTAATGATAGGAATGAACCATGACTGTATTTCCTGTAAAGCACAGCGCGTTGTTGCGCCAGCCTGAGTATCTTTTGCCGCGCAGTGAGTTAGTGCAGCTAATCCATAAACTGACCGACAATTTAGTGAACATCACCGACCACAGCGGCGAGTTTTTGCTACGACTGGATGATGGCCGAGTGATTGATACCAAAGGCTGGGCCGGTTGGGAGTGGACGCACGGTATCGGTCTGTATGGCATGCTGCATTACACACAGCAGACTGGCGATCAGGAAACGCTGAAAATTATCGATGACTGGTTCAGTGCCCGACTGGCAGAGGGCACACCGACGAAGAATGTGAACACTGTATGTCCGTTTTTGACGCTGGCTTATCGTTACGAGGAGACAGGCAATGCGGCATGGCGCCCGGTGTTGGAGCGCTGGGCAGAGTGGGTGATGTATGAGATGCCACGCACCGAGCAAGGAGGTTTGCAGCATATCGTTTATAACAACGAAAATACGCAGCAGCTGTGGGATGACACGCTGATGATGAGTGTGATGGCACTGGCGAAGATTGGTCAGTTGTTGGATCGCCCAGAGTTTGTCGAAGAAGCCAGCTATCAGTTCCTGATTCATACCCAATATCTAATGGATCGCCAGACCGGCTTATGGTTCCACGGCTGGACATTCGACGGTCGCCACAATTTCGCCAATGCCCGCTGGGCACGCGGTAACAGTTGGCTGACCATCGTCATTCCGGATTTCCTCGAAATGATGAACTGGCCGGAACAGCACGCGACACGCCGTTTTCTGCAGCAGGTGCTGGCAAGCCAGGTTAAAGCCTTGGCAGCCTGCCAGCACAGCAGCGGCTTATGGCATACCCTGCTCGACGATCCACAAAGTTATCCGGAAGCCTCAGCCACTGCGGGATTCGCCTATGGCATTCTCAAAGCGGTGCGTAAGCGCTATCTGTCCGAGGAATATCGCCCGATGGCGGAGAAGGCATTGCGCGGGGTGATCGCCAATATTGACGAGGACGGAGAATTGAAGCAGGTGTCGTTTGGCACCGCGATGGGAAGCGATCTGGACTATTACCGTCAAGTACCGCTGACGTCGATGCCTTATGGCCAGGCGATGGCGCTGCTGTGTTTAACGGAGTATTTGCGGGTGTATTTGTGATCAAAAACCCTTACCGGGGGTTTAGAGGTTGATTAGAAAGAGACGGTAGTTCCATTGAGTTTCTCCAACCTCAATGTCTTATGGCACAGCAATGGCGCTTCTATGCCTAACGAAGTTATAGTGGTTTTACAAAAAAACCGCACCCCAGTTGGGGTGCGAGGGAGCGGCGGCAGAGGAGTAAAGCGTCCCGCGACAAGGATGTCGCGGGCCGAGCCCCAGGGATGGTTTATGGCGTCTTTACGATCTGCCGCCGCTTCATCGCACAGGCTCGACCACTGCCCTGACTTCGACCTTGACCTTGACCTTGACCTTAAACTCAGCCTCAATCCAAGTCCCAGCCTTTATATATTACGAATATAATCATCCATTTCAGTTTTCAGGTTATCGGACTTGGTGCCGAAAATCGCCTGCACACCGGAACCTGCCACCACGACACCACGTGCGCCAAGATTTTTCAGCTCAGCTTGATTAACCTTAGCGACATCCGCCACGCTGACACGCAGACGGGTAATACAAGCATCAAGGTTGGTGATGTTCTCTTTGCCACCAAATGCGGTAACCAATTTACCCGCCATTTCGCTGCCAGTTGCACTGCTCTGTTCCATTGCCGTGTCCTCACGTCCAGGTGTTTTCAGATTCAGTTTCACGATCAGCACACGGAAAACGGTGTAATAGATCAGGCCGTAAATGATGCCAACAATCGGGAACAGCCAAATCTTGCTGCTGTTACCGCTCAGCACCACAAAATCGATCAAACCGTGTGAGAAACTGGTGCCGTCGCGCATACCCAACAGAATACAAATAGGGAATGCCAGACCAGCCAAAATTGCATGGATCACGTACAGAATCGGTGCCACGAACATGAATGAGAATTCAATCGGCTCGGTGATACCGGTCAGGAATGAAGTCAGCGCGGCGGAGATCATGATGCCGCCTACTTTGGCGCGGTTTTCCGGCTTAGCTGAGTGCCAGATAGCAATTGCAGCAGCTGGCAGGCCATACATTTTGAACAGGAAGCCACCAGAAAGTTTACCCGCAGTCGGATCGCCCGCCATGTAACGAGGGATATCACCATGGAACACCTGACCTGCGGCGTTGGTGAACTCACCAATCTGCATCTGGAAAGGAACGTTCCAGATGTGATGCAGGCCAAACGGCACCAGTGAACGCTCAACCACACCATAAATGCCGAACGCAACAACCGGGTTTTGATATGCCGCCCACTGTGAGAAGTCCTGAATCGCGCTACCAATCGGTGGCCAGATAAAGGACAGCACAATACCGGTGAAAATCGCGGTCAGACCCGAAATAATCGGTACGAAGCGTTTGCCGGCAAAAAAGCCGAGGTACTCAGGCAGTTTAATGCGGTAGAAGCGGTTGAACATATACGCGGCAATCGAACCGGCAATGATACCGCCCAATACCCCTGTATCGGCCAGATGCTTGGCATCAATCTCCGCAGCAGGTAAATGCAACACCAGAGGGGCAACCACCGCCATGGTCTTCACCATGATGCCGTAGGCCACCACGGCCGCCAGTGCCGAAACACCGTCATTATTCGTGAAACCTAAGGCGACACCAATCGCGAAGATTAACGGCATATTAGCAAAGACGGAACCGCCCGCTTCTGCCATCACATGGGAAACAACAGCAGGTAACCAGCTGAAGTTTGCTGAACCAACACCTAGCAAAATACCGGCAATCGGCAGAACCGATACCGGCAACATCAGCGATTTACCTACTTTTTGCAGGTTCGCAAATGCGTTCTTGAACATAGAAGCTCCTGAGTATGAGTGCATTTTTGCGCAGTGCGCATGGCAAAGGGGGAGGATCCTTTACCGGGGTGACGCTGAGCGTCTTTTGATTTATTACGAAGGGTAAAATAAATAGAGATTTGGTACTTTGACGGCTATCACGTTTCGCTCATGATCATCACTTGCTTTCAGTGATTTCTTACTGACTTGCCTTAAAAAACAGCAATAAAACACTGCCCGAACCGCCTTATCGGCAGCTCAGGTCAGTGCTAACAAATTAATTCAGAGTTTGAAATAAAACGAATCAGCCGCCGAGACGACTCATTGGAACATGGAAGAGACGAGAGAAGTTTTCGGTCGTTGCCGCCGCCAGCGTTTCGATATCCACCCCTTTAAGTACTGCCATATAGTCGGCCACATCACGGGTAAAGGCGGGCTGATTCTCCTTGCCACGGTGCGGCACAGGGGCGAGATAGGGTGAATCGGTCTCTACCAGCATGCGATCCAGCGGCACGTAACGCGCCGCGTCACGAATTTGCTCGGCATTACGGAAGGTCAGAATACCGGAGAACGAAATATAGAACCCCATATCCAACAATTTTGCGGCGGTAGCTTGGTCTTCAGTAAAGCAGTGCAGCACACCACCACACTTTTCAACTTGCTCCTCACGCAGAATGGCGAGCGTATCTTCGCGCGCATCACGCGTATGCACGATGATCGGCTTATTCAATGCAATACCGGTACGAATGTGTTCGCGAAATGAGGCCTGCTGCTGCGCTTTGGTTTCCTGCTGATAAAAATAATCCAGACCCGTTTCACCCAGCGCAATAACCTGCTCTTCTGCAGCCAAACGACGAAATTCCTCTACTTCGTAAGGCGCTTCCTGATTGAGCGGATGCACGCCGCACGCCAGTGCGATGTTCTCATGCCCAGCCACCAGCTGTTTGATTTTGTAGTAATCCGGCAGCGTAGTGGCAATCGCCAGCATAAATTTTACGTCACGCGCTGCGGCTTTCGCGATCACATCACCGAGGTCGCGGTGCTGCTTTTCATAATCAAGGCCATCAAGATGGCAATGCGAATCAACAATAAACATACTTTTCTCTTAGTTCACTTAACCGACGGTTGCGGGCGTAATTAACTGCCCCCAGGCTAACAGTCGGTCGGTCAAAATCAGTTCACGATTCAGTGCAGCGACATGTAACAGCTGCTCACGGCACTGCATCCACTGCTGCGCACTGGCATTCAAGGCGCTGCTGTTGAGCTGCTGAGCCAGCTGTGTGACCACATCAGGACGATCGCCATTGCTGAGCCAATTGCTGGCACCTTGCTGCACTTTCATTGCATCAACCAGCAGCGAAATCAGCCAACTCAGACGCTCTGCCACATCTTCACTGTTTAACGCAGGCAAAAGTTGCAGCACATCACCGTTCAATGCGGTCAATAACGTTGCGCACAACTTCTCACGTGCCTGCCAGCGTTCAGGCTGCAGCAGCGCTAAGGCTGCGGCAGGAGCCCCGTTGCTTAACCGCAAAGCGGCACGCAACACCGCTTCCGATTGCGGCTGCTGCTTTTGCAGCCAGGGTAAGCTCTGAATCTCCTCCGGCGGAGACAGATGCCACGTCATACAGCGACTGCGTAACGTGGCCAGTAACCGCGAAGGTTCGCGTACGCTGAGAAAGAACCAGCAGTTTGCAGGCGGCTCTTCCAGCGTTTTCAACAAGGCGTTGGCCGCAGCTTCAGTGAGCTGAGCAGCATCCGGTAGCCAGACAATCTTGGCACCACCCTGCTGAGCAAAATGGTAGAGCTTTTCAGTGACATCTCTGACCGCGTCGATGCCCAATGAAGATTTGCCCTTTTCAGCTTCCAACCGATACCAGTCAGGGTGCGTATGCGCCTGCATCAACTGACAGCCATGGCAATGCCCGCAACTTTTTAACCCCTCCGGCTGCTGGCACATCAACCATCGGCTGACACCCCAAACCAGCGCATCATCTCCCATACCCTCAATGGCTTGAATCAGTAAGGCGTGATGCGCCTGCCCAGACTGATGACGAGTGATAATCTGCCGGTAAGGCTGGTTCAGCCACGGATACCAGTTCATGCCATCTGGCCTGCTAGCCAGTTACGCAATGCCAGCTGAAGCGATGATGTTACGCCACTGATATTTTGTGTCGCATCGATGGTGATAATCGAAGGGTCGGACTCCGCTAAGGCGAGATAACGTTCACGCGTGCGCTCAAAAAAGCGCAGCGATTCCTGTTCGATGCGATCCAGCTCTCCGCGCGCACGTGCACGTTGCAAACCAATTTCTGGCGTCACATCCAGATAAAGCGTGAGGTCGGGACGAAAATCACCGAGCACGGCATCGCGCAGCGTGGTCATCAACTGCGTGTCCAAACCACGGCCGCCGCCCTGATAGGCTTGTGAGGATAAATCATGACGATCGCCAATCACCCACGCGCCGCGTGCCAGAGCGGGTTTAATCACATTCTCGACCAACTGCACACGTGCTGCGTACAGCATCAGCAATTCGGCTTTATCGGTCACCTGTTCGCCATCTATCCCCTGTTTCACCAGGACACGTAATTGCTCAGCGAGCGGCGTCCCACCGGGTTCACGGGTGAAGACGACATCATGAATACCCTGCTCATGCAGAACCGCGACCACTGCATCACGCGCCGTAGTCTTGCCTGCACCCTCCAGGCCCTCAATGACGATAAACTTACTTTTCATTTTTTTCCTTCATGGCCAGTCGGTAAACCTGCACCGCTTTATTGTGACTGGCGAGATTGGTGGTAAAGGTATGACCGCCTTTACCATCAGCAACAAAATAGAGGTAATTTGTTTTCTCGGGATGCGCCGCAGCTTCCAGTGAGGCACGCCCCGGCATGGCAATGGGACCGGGAGGCAAACCACTGATGCTATAGGTATTGTAATCGGTTGGCGTTTCCAGATCTTTACGCGTCAAGGTGCCGGTATAGCTGTCTCCCATCCCATAAATCACGGTGGGATCAGTTTGCAACTTCATGCCGGTACGCAGGCGGTTGATAAACACTGACGCGACCCGCGCACGTTCTTCACTCACCCCGGTTTCTTTCTCAATGATCGATGCCATCGTCACCAGGTCCTGCTCTTTTTTATAAGGTAGATTCTCCATGCGGCCCTGCCAAATCTCATCGACCAGCTTGTTCATGCGGGCGTGAGCACGCTCTAACAGCGCCACATCGCTGGTATTGGCGGTGTAGAGGTAAGTATCCGGATAGAATGCGCCCTCAAGCTGGCTGGCATCCAGTTTCAAGGCTGCCGCCACCGTGGCAAACTCATCGTCCGTCAGCGTGTGTTTGAGGTAAGGCGCTTTGCGCAGTTCTGCCAGCCACTCTTTAAGACGAGAGCCTTCAACAAAACGAACCGGGAATTGAGCCTCTTTGCCACTGGCTAACAGCTCAAGCAGTTGGCGCACCGTCATGTTGCTTTCCAGCCGATAGGTACCCGCTTTGAATTTGGCCAACTCCGGCTCAAGTTTCAGCAACGGGCCGAACCAGATGCTGTCAGGAATGATGTGCTGGCTCTCCAGCTGCGCTTCCAACACCACGCGACCACTGCCTGCGGGTAACGTGTAAATGGTTTCCTGGTTGATGGTCAAAGGTGTATCGGCTAAACGTTGAATCTGCCAATAACTAAATGCAGCCGCGAGGCCTGCAATCGCCACCGCGCTGGCGAGAATTTTTTTCATTCGGGTCATGATGCTTCCATCGTCTGGCAACTGGCCTGCAGTTGCTGATACAGCGTGCGTGCGGTAAATGAGACATCGTCAATTTTCCGCACAGGTAAAACCGGCATCAGAGCATTGCAAATCACCACTTCATCAGCGTTCAGTACATCGTCTCTGCTGCCGTCGATCAACTGACAAGCTTGGCCTGATCGCGCCATTTGCGCCATCAGATAACGGCGCATAATGCCGTTAACGCCTGCTTGTTCAAGGCGCGGGGTAAAAATGTTATTGCCTTTGCGCCAGAATAAATTGGCCGCACAGCATTCCACCACCGTCCCCGCAGTGTCAAGCACCAGCGCTTCGTCAGCTTCCGTCTGATCAAGATGATGACGAATCAGAACTTGTTCCAGTCGGTTAAGATGCTTAAGTCCCGCCAGCAACGGATTGCGCGCCAACGTGATTGGGCTGGTCACGAGGGTTGCACCCTGCTGTTGCAACGTTGCGTAATGCTGCGGCCAGGGTGAAAGTGACAGAATGCGTGTCGGCGCCGTGCAGCCCTTGCGGCTGTAGCCTCGACCGCCTGCGCCTGGTGTCAAAATCACTTTCAATACCGCTTGGGTTTGCTGGGCGGCAATCTGCTGCATCTCGGTTGCCAACTGCGGCAGATTGGGTAATGGCATAAACAAGCGCTCGCAGCTTTCTTGCAATCGCTGTAAATGGGCTTCCAATAGCTGGATTTTGCCGTCCAGTATGGCCGCCGTTGTAAAACAACCGTCACCAAACTGTACCGCGCGATCCCGCGCAGCAATGTCGGTCTGTTCAATGCCGTTTATCCACATAGCCATTGCCCCTAACTACTGTGCTGTCTGAATACCACTGACAGAAGTAAGAATCCACGTTGTTGCGTGACAAAATATAAAAAAGGCCCGCATTGCGGGCCTCTGGTTGGGCTAGGTAGGGATTATACCTTGCGGAAGATCAGCGAGCCGTTGGTGCCGCCAAATCCGAAGGAGTTACACAACGTGTACTCCAATCCACTCACCTGACGCGCCGTGTGCGGCACGAAGTCAAGATCACAACCTTCATCTGGGTTATCCAGGTTGATGGTTGGTGGAACCGCTTGATCGCGCAGCGCCAGAATCGAATAAATCGCTTCTACCGCGCCTGCTGCACCCAGCAAGTGGCCGGTCATGGATTTGGTAGAGCTCACCATGACGCTGTGAGCCGCTGCACCAAATACAGACTTGACCGCCTGAGCTTCAGCTTTGTCACCCGCTGGCGTTGAGGTGCCATGCGCGTTGACGTAGCCAATCTGTTCAGCATTCAGCTGCGCATCACGCAATGCATTCACCATCGCTGCTGCTGCACCTGAACCATCTTCCGGTGGAGACGTCATGTGGTAAGCATCGCTGCTCATGCCGAAACCGATGATTTCCGCATAAATTTTCGCACCGCGCTTTTTCGCATGCTCGTACTCTTCCAGCACCACAATGCCCGCACCGTCACCCAACACGAAACCATCACGGTCTTTATCCCACGGACGGCTTGCCGCCTGCGGGTTATCGTTGTTGGTGGAAAGCGCACGTGCAGCACCAAAGCCACCTACACCCAGCGGGGTACTGGCCTTTTCAGCACCACCGGCCAGCATGACATCGGCGTCGTTATACGCAATGATACGCGCAGCATGACCAATGTTATGCACGCCTGAAGTACAAGCGGTAGCAATTGAAATGCTTGGACCTTTCAGACCGTACATGATGGTCAGGTGACCAGCCACCATGTTAACAATGGTAGAAGGAACAAAGAACGGGCTGATTTTGCGCGGACCGCCGTTGACCAGAGAACTGTGGTTATCTTCAATCAAACCCAGTCCGCCGATGCCAGAACCGATTGCCGCACCGATGCGACCGGCATTCTCATCAGTTACGACCAGACCGGAGTCTGCCATAGCCTGAATACCGGCAACAATGCCGTATTGGATGAAGTCATCCATCTTGCGCTGATCTTTGCGCGAGATGAATTCATCGCAATTAAAATCTCTTACTAAGCCCGCAAAGCGTGTTGCGTA
>Ga0157363_1006785_pt1 | contig 10811 bp, 8 predicted proteins | sample AttsexASBM1_FD_111477 | JGI IMG/M metagenome (GOLD analysis project Ga0157363, IMG submission 111477) | Fungus gardens microbial communities from leaf cutter ant in Ribeirão Preto, State of São Paulo, Brazil - Atta sexdens ASBM1 | ecosystem: Host-associated > Fungi > Mycelium > Unclassified ...
ACACACACACACACACACACACACACACACACACACACACACACACACACACACACACACACACACACACACACACACACACACACACACACACACACATATGTGTGTATATAGATTTTCCTATAAATTCAGTTTAAAATGAAATTACAAATAACAATGGACCTCAAAACGAATTCTGAATAGCAATAATGGAAACGCTAGCAGCAAACTACAGTGCCCATCACCATTAAAAAGATCTGCTGTGAGGCAAAACAAATTACTGCGTGCAAGAATTGTAATTAAAATACGCGTTGCGGATTCTAGAAACAATAAATGAAGGCAGATGTTTGTTGCATGTCCGGTATTTTTACCACCAAAAGATCCGCTTTTACACCCAACATTTTCACCGAGTTTTTCTGCCTAAAATTTTCCTTCCGAAAGTATCGCTAATTATCGACTTGATGGAAATGCGCGTTAAGGATCTTTTCTCCCCCTCCCCCTGTCGTACTTAACGCAACAGCAGGGTCGACTCGCTTTTTACGGTGACGGTGTCCGTTAAAAAAACCGCCGTGGCTCATTAACTGGCGCCGGTTCACTCCGTCGTCGGTTTCCGTGGAATACATTTTTCCGAGTTGCGCGCGCGAACAGCATAATAACCATAATCAACGCGTATCTCTTTCTTTCTCGCAAATAACGGCGCGATAAACTGGCCCGACCGCTGACGCGACGGGCGAGGCGGTTGCGGCATTTTCCTGTCGCCTTTCATCTCGTTTTTGCGACACACGACCGGCCACGGCAGGAAAATCTACGATGTGCACGATAAGCCCTCGCGAAAGTTTCTTCCGGCGCGCTCCCGTTCGAGTTTATCGTTTCTTGCTCAAAACTGCTGAGAAGTCGAAAACATTGTGGCAAGAAAACGGGAACAATCTCACCGTCAGTTCAGTAAATATCGAAAATAAGAAATATCCAATTTTTGCGATTGACTTGAATTACGGAAAAGTATAGAAATATTTATCAATGACGGAATATCTTGTGTAATGAACGGATATTATGATAGGATGGATATTATGATTTGTTGGATATTACAGCAAAAAAAAAACACAAAATAAAGCTTAATTACCCCTCGAGCCAGTCATTAATATGAATGACGGATTCTTTGGTAATTTTTCACTGCCGTAACTATATTTTTATAGTATTCAACATCGAGATATCTTGTAGTAATTACACTTCTACTTGACGTATAACGAAATAATGTAATTTGCTTTTCGTCATAAATATTCGTTTAACTTTGATTCGTTTTACTGATTCAGTCATTTCGGGAGCTTAATAAAGTGATCTTTTTGGGCTGCGGTATTGTTTCGCTGAAGAACCAAAAGAAGTTAAACAGTAACGGATGATCGGAGTTTCTGTGGAACACGCGCATCTATCGCGCCAAGCATAGTCTCAGCGACGTACCAGAGAGATATTTCCCAAGAGGTTCACGACGAGCGTGCCCGACTGACGTGACGAAGATCCATACAATTATGCAGACGTAACATCAACCACCATAATTTATATGCGCGTCGGACAGACCGCGACAATGAGACGACACGAAAAAAGGGAGAGACGATCCATCGTCGTCTAAAAGAATTCGCGATCGAGAGTGACAGCACACCGTAATTTACGATGGAAACTGCGAAAGACTCGCTGAACTCTCTATCTGCCGCGACATTACCCGACTTTTTCTTCACTGGCCACCGAAGGTCTTACGTTTCATTGTTAAAAAAAAAAAAAACAACAACAAAATGATCGCCATTGTCGGTCTCCATTCACGTGGAGATACCTCTGTCTCTATTGTGTACCTTTGCGTGAACGCAATTCAAAACTGAGGAATGTCACGTTTAGATTTTTCAATAGCAAAAAACGTGTAATTCCAAAAGAACACAATTCTAAAACTGAATACATAATGCACCGACTATTAACTAACTAAACTCAATTATATTATATTAATATTTCTTATGAATTATTTAAAAAAAAAAAGTATGTCGTGAGATTTAAATAGAGTTATTTTCCGAGCTTGTATTTCAATATTTGTTAATAGAAAATGAAAATAAGTTATAACGCGTTAAACTAATTCATGTATCGCTCTCAGTTAATGTTGCGAAAATTACTTCGACGTGCAAATTAATTGAGTCCATCATTATATTATAGAACTGACTGAATATCTATTGCAATAACCAAACGCGAGCTTACTACAGATTGCGAAGTAATATAGTATATACAATAGAAGACATAGAGACTCTACAAGTATAATCAAAATACACGCCAAGAGTCACGTAAACGTGATATTTGCTGATTAGCTGATGTGAAAATTGTTTTCTATTCTTGTTTTATGTCTAACGATAAAAATAAAATGACACAAAAACGTTACCTTGTCATTCTATTTTTATCTTTATTAGATGAGAAAACAAGAATAGAATACAAATTTCACTCTAGAAAATATCATCATCACGTGACTCTCTGTTATAGAAACTCTGAGAGAATTTTTCATTTTCTATTTAAATAGTTTAGAATTAACCTCACTTAACTTGATGATATTGTAAAAATTGTGGGTGCTTTCCAGCAAGAGAAACACATGACACAGTTTAACACAATGAATCATTACATCCTTGTTGTTTGTCACTGTTAAATGAAGACGAAATGACTGTGTTACAATTACAATATGTTTTTTGTTGCGTCATGTGTTTTCTAGCTATAACTAATCACTACTAAACTGATGGTATTTTGTAGTGGATACTTTAAAATTTACTTCATTACAAATCAATCAGAAATTATCAGTTTAGTAATGAAGGATTTTCTCCTTTATTGTAAAGAACAGTCCTTCGTTTCAGATAGTAATCGGTGTGTATTATTACGGATGGCTCCATCCGTTCTCGATGAAATTCACACACTCAGTTTTCCAATTTAATTTATACCGAGGAGTTAACCACTTAATGTAATTGTGGGGCATAATCCTCGAAATCATAAAATTCATATGAAATCTCTATGTATAATCCGATAATTATATATGCAAAGAAATGATTGTATCATATTAAATAAAATCATATATTTGACTAAATGATTTTATTGTAGTGAAAAAAAATTATTTGTAATCATAAGATCAGATGAAATCATAAGAAATCAAATGAAATCGTATAATCTGTGGAACAATATTTCAGCTAATAGTTATCTCCTCGATTTATACCGTAGATAGAAAGGAATACGACATGTCTGGGAAGAAACAGTTCAAGTAAGATGCGAGGTTAAAAATGGCTGGAAAGTGAAACGTCGCAACGGTACTTCTCTATAGTCCTTTCTCTCTCTTTTCACACACACGCGCTCACGCATACTTTATAAATCATATTGGCGAGCGGAACGACGGCGCTTGTAAAGTGGAAGGACAAGGTGAAGAGAAGAATAAACAAAAAAAAAGAGAGAAAGAGACGGATGACGGCGGCGTTTCACAGCGACTCGATGAAACCGGACCGCGGTGAGAAAGAAGGTGAGAAGAAGACGGAAAAAGAGAAAGAAAGAGACAAATCGCGCGACGATGGCCTCGCGGAGAGTCCGATCATAAATGAACGATCGAAACGAAAGGGAGAATGTTCGAGAAGAGATAGAGGGAAGAGAGGCAGTCTCCTCTCCGAGTCTCCTTCTTTCTCCTGCAATTTGTACGACAGATAACGGCAAGGAATCCTGCCAAGTCCGGCCGAGGTCGAGCGAGCAATTTTGAGAAAAGTGATCGTGGGATACGATGAATCAACCTTGGCTCGCCAGGTTCCTTTTCCACCACAAGTTCCTTTTCCTCTACGGTTTGCACAAAGGCTACGCCGCGGCGTATTGTTAGCGGAGGACTCTTTTCAAGGAAGGCACAACTTGGGCCTTCCTGAGCGCTTAATAGATGCGTAAAACGGATAGTTTTTAGGTGTGCTTGTGTTGAAGGATCTCCCTCGACGTCGGAGAACTCGAAAATGTCAAGATTTCTCGCATTCTCAGACAGTAAAAGATATGATAAAAATTATGCAAAATATCTTGAATAAAATCGCGAAAAGTTGAGAATAATTTTTATAAAAAAATAATAAATAAAATAGATGAATCTGCTTCGTATGTTATTTGAATTCATCGATTGCAGAAATCTTATTTGCTCTTCTTCCTTCTTTTTCTTGTTGTTCTCGTCTCTTAGAGATAGAATCAATAATTTTTTAAAATTAACATTGTTAAAAATATCCATTAAGTTGAAGCGAGGCATTATGAAACTGTTCGGAATGGATTCCAATCGGAATTTTATTCCGTTTTCTTTATAAAACATAGAAATGTCGAGAATAATTGAACAATTTCGATCGAAATCCATTCCGAACACTTCTAATAATGCATACTCTGAAGAAATATTGAAGAAGTTACAATTAGATACCTAGTTTCCAAAAATTTTGAAAAAGCAGTACTAAAAGCAAAATTTCTACTGCTAAGTAACTGTAGCTACATTAATCTCATTTAAGAGATTGAAATTACATCATCTGCTATTTAACATAAGCGCGATACAAGATATGCAAAATTAAATGCGATGCACTTACAAGTATTGAATCTGGATTCGGCCACAAAAATGTATTTATATGCATAAAACATTGAAAATAATTTGCAAATTTTTGTATCGTTTAAAATATCAAGCTTAATTTCTCATTTACTAATTATTGTGCGTTTACTAATTGTGATTAAGCTTAATCTGACAAAAATATAAAAATTATATTTTTCTGTGTCATTAATTACTAAATTATTAAAAATTAATTACTAAATTCATAGCGTTTTCCATTGGGAAAACAGCAACACTGAGCGCAATTTAATTTAGACATTTACAGAATTAATACATAATTTAATTTTAATTACAATTTTTTTTATTATAACAATAATCTCAACCTAAGGATGAAATTACTTATTAACACACTGTAATTATGTAAATTAATTTGCACTCAATATGCAATAATGTCGCACTAGTTTTCCCAGTAGAAAATGCTAGAAGTCTAAACCACAAGTTAATCAGATGAAAAATTAGTCTAGTTATAAGATCGAATTTCTCGAGACATGATTCATGTTTATTGCGAATTTGCCGACGATAATGATTCATCACTGACCAATTCGCCCGCTTCCGTTCGACACAGTACAAACGAGCGCATTACCTAGGAATGATGAAACGCATTCGAAACGAACATGGAAAGTCGCGTCGAACACGGAATTCTACGAGAGTCGTACATCGCCTCGGTATAAAAGGTCATGAAGTCAAACCGACTGCTACGCGACAGTTGACGGCCGTTTTGAATTCGAACGAACGCGCGACGCAATTCGCGCGACGTATTCCCGCGGAACGAACGAAGAAACGTCGACGCGACGCAACGCAACGCGACGCCCGGTGGACGCGCGCCACTTGAAACTCAAATTCGAATTTGCGAATTCAAACTTCGAACAGAACTTTACATCAAATATTCCAGAGGCGCGACGGTTAAACCACCTGCTGAGTGCACTCTCGCGTGCTTACTCATTCCCGTCTCTCACCTTTCTCTCTCTCACTCTCTCTCTTTTTCTCGCACTTCCTCCGCCGAGGTGCGAACGATACCGCACGAGCGGTCCCGTGGGAACCGCCACCATGTGCGAGATTCTATCGACAGAAGAGATTTCTGTGTCGCGCGGTAACAGGTGAACTTTCGAGGCTTACCTGTTAGCTGTAACAGCAGAACGGCGATTGCCACGCAGGTAGGACGCACACGACAAGCTGCCATCGTGACGTGATCGCTGTCTATCTTCACTCTCCACACGGAAAGACAAGTTCTCTCTCGTTCCTCACCAACACAGTTCTTCCGCCTCTCTTTATTTCTCTCGCTGCCGTTTTATTACTGTTCACTGACACCACACGCGACCGCGTACCTCGAACTCCACGATCGACAGGGATCGAGCGATCAAGCGGCGCGACGCATTCGAACGGATCTTCGACCGACTACGATGGAACGTCGCAACGTCGCGCTGGCCTATCTCGAACTGTGGCGGGGAGCGCCGCTTGCGCGCTCGGCACGACCTTCGGCCGCGCTCGGCCGCCTTCGTCACTCACGTGACTCCGTCGGCACGCAGGTACGCCGCTCGCCGCGTCGTTGAGTCGTAGAGGGGAAGACAACCGTTTCGCGCGCGCGGCGAACGCTTCACATCTGAATCTTTTCTACGTGGATGGCGCATAGGTAGGCGTAAACCTTGTTTATTTTTCTCTAAATTTCAACATCAGTATTCCCGGAATATTAATTGATTTCATTATCTTTAATCGAGCCATCTCTCTAACTAGGAAACAAACGATTCCTATAAAGTCGTATTAAAATTCGCATCAAGCTCGACAAAAAATTCTGTTGAATACAAAATGGCGAAATTGCCTTCCCGCGTATGACGTACGTATTATTCTTCAAGTACTATTCGAGTTGAGAATTAAATTGTGTATATATGAAACGTATGTCATTTATTACTTTAGATTAGGAACTAAACCACGCATTAGTTGTACATTTTTCACACGTACGGGCCCAATATTGGACGCGGTACCACCATACATCGACTTTTCCTAGATCGACCATTTATCTTCCCTCCTACGGACGTCGTTGCATCGTACGCTCGTAAACACGCGGGCGTAACACTTTCCCAAACGAATATAAATCTCCCGGCGGCGAGGGATTTTTGTTTATAGGATATATACAGCAATCTTGTTTTCGGAATTTGTTTCTCTCTATGTTCTGCCCGCATATGCAAAAATCTGCGATTTATGGCAGTGGCTTATCCAGTCGCCAATGCATATACACGCAGTGCGTAGTACGTATCAAGGTGTCGAAGCAATATATACCATACTAATAAAAAATGAACACTATCTAATCTATTTGGCAGAACAACGCGAAGCAAGATTGATAGACTTGAGACTGAATAACTGTTAGCTCATTAATCCCGAGGAATATGATAAATTAATCCTCCGACTGCAATCTATTTTTCGTATAAACGAAATTTCACTCAATTTTCCTTAAATCTTAATTTTTATTAAATAAAAATTTGTATTTAATAATGTGTGATACAGGAAAAGAATGATTTTGTTAAAGTATTCAAAAATTTAGGTAGATGAATGATATCTGATAATATAATTTTGTTAAATCATCAAAACAATTACAGAATAATTATACTGAATATTCAAGCTGGTTTTATTAAAATGTCAAAATTTCTTGAAACATTGTCATCATGCTTGAGCGTCCTACATAATTATTTTGATGGATAATTATTTTTAATTGTGTATCTAATTAAATTTTTAGATATTTCAGCAAAGCCGTTTTTTTAGTATAGAAATGTTGGAAAGTAAATGAAATAAATTTTTTTAAAAGTCTAGAACGAAAAAAAATTTTGGCCGAATAAAAAGGAATCTTAAAAAAGTGTAAAAATATGGTTGTAAACGAAAAATAAAGAAAAGTTATTCGAAAAGAATGATCTTCGCGCTAAAATGTCTAAAAATTTAATTAAATGCGGATCTAAAAATAATTTTGTTGAACCATCAAAATAATAACGTAGGAATCTTAAGTCTGACGAACGCAATGTTGTAAAAAGTTTTGACAGTTCTAGCAACAAGTTGAGTGTTCTACATAATTATTTTCATAGTCCAACAAAATTATCTTCAGACCAGATTAAATTTTCAGATATTCCAGCAAAACCGACATTTTCATGAAGATGAAATGAAATGTAACCTGATATTAACTCCATTATAATCTGAATGATAATTCAATTTAGATTAACGTTTAATAACATTATTGCGCAAATTAATTCCCGGAACTCAACGCGTGCGAATAATACATATTCCTCTTTCGTCGTTATTATGTCACGTACCTTATGTCGTCATTTAACGAATCCCTTCTTGTCGTCGCGAGATTTATGACACGCACAGCGAGGAGCTTTCCTTGCGCACCCAATCACTGTCATCGTCGTCAAGACAACGACGTCTTCAACCAAGATTTTGAAGATTGATAGCGTATCTGTATCATGTGCTGTAAATTCGTACGCAAATATTGCCATGGCGCTAATGATAGACCCGTAATTACGACTCTTGTGTATACAATTACTCGGAGATCTTACGATGCGCGAACGATGCGGCTTATTCCATTTCAAGTTTACACGGAGACGCGCCCTGATGGAAATAGGCGGAAAATCGAGCTCGTATTCTACTGAAGAAAGGACAATTTCATCTCCAGAGAGGAAAGGTCTGAATTCAGTTAAAGTATTATATAGCTACCGAGATCATAAAGTTGTCGTGCAGAATTCTATTCGAAAATATGTTATCGAGAGCAAATCTATTATTTACTGCTTTCATTTTCTACGTTATTAAAATCCATTATTTAGTTGGGCTAAATCGAGCCACGCAAAACGATCCTCGATTCTTCTCGTTATACATGACGTCACAGCCGGAACTCGAAAGTGATGCTGTTCAGACACAGCCTCGAGTGTCTCCCTCCTCTTTTATTTCGAGAAGTATACAAACTCCATCAACGGTTACGATCTTCACCTCGTCCTTCCCTCAAGAGGGCTGTCCTTTTTCAAATAAACCCTCGCGTGCTTCACGGGTTTGGACCCTTGGTTGGTCTTTCGTGACGCGAAAAAACGTGGTTTTATGATGATCCTGAGATACGAGGAAAAAAGAGGTGCAGACACATTGGGCGCCTGGTTTGTTTATCATTTGTCAGCAGTCTATTTGCACCAAAGCTACAATCTTGTGGACAGGGAAAGATCTCACATCTTTTTCTTGTAACGTCAAATCGAGTAGTGACATTCGCATTGTCCTTTGTGACGTCTATCGTACTGATCGATCATCTGGTAATAAAAAAGATTGTGCTCGTTAGAGGACAATTGAGGCGATTAAGTTGAAAATTGGACATCATTTTTATTAAATTTCTTTGGGGAAGTAGAACTGTAGCGAGAGTATTATTATATTATAACGTATAACGTATCGTGTACCATAAGCTCTCGTTTTCCGAGTATAATTATATGCAGGAGAAACATAATTACGGATCTATCGTTAATGCCATGGCAACATTTGCATGAATTTATAGTAAAGGTCGATTAATCTTCAATTATTGCCGCATGAAAAATCATGCAGAATTAATTAAATGTTATCCACTATTATCCACCATTATTTTAAAGTTTGTATCTCCTATTGTTTACAATTCATTAGTAAGAAAGTTAACGCACTTTTTGCACGACTAATTCGTCCGAAGCAAAACGAGCCGCGTCTGTTAAAATGATAGATCGTGATTCCCGCGCGACGCCTGCTAAAACGCCTGCAACGTTAAGGGTTTTATCGTCTTAAAGCTGCCCTAGAAAATCCGTCACGCTATTTACTGGTTTTCTGACGGCTTGGCAAGCACCGAAAGTGGATCTCGTTTCACGAAAGTGCACAACTCTTTCCTTAATGAGGGATATTCATCGCTACCGCTCTTTTATTAACAAAATTGAGTAGCAACTTAATAACTCATTTAATGAATCGTAAAACTTCAGGATATTCAGGATATAATATAGTTCTAGTATCTTAAAAAAACTTGAGGAAAGACTAGAAGATGATTTTTTGATAAATTAATTTTTATTTACGATGTCAAGTCATTTCAAAAACCTTTTTATATATTATTATATATTTTTTAATTGAACAATTATTGAATTTTTTAAATTAGATATAATCTAGGCAGTTCTAAAAAAGCAGTTGTCGAAAAAATTATTGACAATTAATTTTAATTATTTTTGTATTTTATTTATATGATAAAATATATGAAAAGATATACAAAATTTTTTTTAATGACTTTATATAGATTCATGTGTTTTCATTAAATCAACTTGCCAACAAATTGTCCGATCACGTGTTTCCTGATTGTCTCATTCAATCTTCCATTGCCGCGTTGCACCGACAGGGACTAATAAATATTCTTAATGGATCATCAATTCCCATATACCTTGGGACTAAAAGAGAGATTGGAAGTAGAAAAAGACAAGTTAAAAGCGTAGGTACCAGAGACTAGATGAATAAGAGCGACGGGGAAAAAATGTCAGAACCATCGAGAAGCCAGACTAAAATAACGCCTCGAAACGCTTGTATCTTTCATCTACCAGATTTGCAAGCGAGCAGGTTATTAAACACTTAAATCTTCCTCGGTGCATAAAAAAAACGATGCCGAAAGCCCGTAGGAACAATAAGCGGGAGAAAAAGAAAATGGGAGATGTGCGAAATAAATTTATGAGGGACAAACGATCCGCTGTTCCTGCTCCTCTTCAAAAGCGACTGCTACTAAACTAAATATTTATTCCATGATCTTTCGCCGACAACGGACTCTTCATGATAAATAAATAGAAATATTTCGTTTCATCGGGTTATCGACATCAATTGCCATTGCTGAGTTAAGATATGCCGAGTGCTTGCTGTTCTCTCATTTTAATATGCAATCGAGTTTGTATTTATACAAGTTAGCGTTAGAATTCCAAATACATTTACAAAAGAACTTGAGAAAAAACCAAGGAGCAAGATTTTCTTAAAAGAGAATATAAAAATATAAATTAAATTTTTTAATTAATGGTTTTCAAAGAATTTTATGCAAATAAAAAACTGACGATTTCCGAGTTGAAAGTTTTATTCAAGAAATGATAAGAGAATATTTGTGGAATAACATGATTAAATTGAGAAATCTGATTCATGGCGTATCCTGCTCCATTTTAATCTAAATTAGATTTTTTTATTCGTGCAGATATTTTTTCACTGATTTTTTTTTGTGTTCAACAAGAAA
>Ga0157363_1006786_pt1 | contig 10811 bp, 5 predicted proteins | sample AttsexASBM1_FD_111477 | JGI IMG/M metagenome (GOLD analysis project Ga0157363, IMG submission 111477) | Fungus gardens microbial communities from leaf cutter ant in Ribeirão Preto, State of São Paulo, Brazil - Atta sexdens ASBM1 | ecosystem: Host-associated > Fungi > Mycelium > Unclassified ...
AAACGTGTATTAAGGAAAATCGACATTTTGATTTGAAAATCGTTCATTAGCAACCTCTAAATCTTAATATTTTTTGATAAAAATTTAGGAGTTCTTTTGGTATGAAATGGAAATTTTTGACTGAGAGACCGATTAAAAAAAAATTTTTTTTTTCCTTGTCAATCTAATGATTAGTTTATCGTTTAGATCCAGTGAGGAATTAAGGGCAAGACCAATCATTAAAGAATTTTACAACAGTTGTAAAGCTGTTTTCTCTGCTGACTGCAGCCACCATCATGACATTGAATGTCATGACACTATTGTGCAATATTATTATGCACTAGCAGTTTTTTCCCATAAGGACTGTATTAACTGTAAAGCACAGTAAATATAATACGATAAATTAACAAGTTAGGTAACACTAAGAATTAGAAAGTTAAGGAAAGTGTGGGAAATATGACGCATGTAAAGATAAATTTGTGATGCGTTTAAAGATAGTGGATAAGAGAAGTTAAGACAAAAAGAGATCAAAAAGAGGGAGGATGTTCAAGATAGCAAAAGTATTTAGTCGTATATCATCAATTCTGAGTTAATTTTCGGATACAAGAAGAATCTTTTCAGAACTATTTAGAAAAAGGATTTTTTTGTTTGAAAATGAATTTTAAATTAATGACACAACTTTTTTGAATTATATTATAATAATAATATTTTTGAACTTTCTAAATCTGGGAGAACTCCAAAATGTGTTAGAACTCCAAAAATTTAGAGATTCGATGTAGAAACTATAATCTAATTAGAGTATTTCCTTGCAGTAAGGATCCAGCATCTGAAAAGGGATTGAAATATAATAGATAGACATATATTCATGTGTGGTCATACATTGTCCAAATTCTTGATTTTTCAATATTTCGATTCAATCAAAGTATAATAATTCTTTGAATGTATTTTAATCTATATGAGATTGAAACAACAGGATTCCTATTCTTTTTAATAAAAAAAAGTTCTGTTAAAAATCAACAGAGAAATAAATTCCCAAGAAATAATAAATATAAATAACATAAAAATACAACAAGTTAATGAAAATTGACGCTGTAATAATTGCGCTATTACTTTCTTCAAATTCTTCTTCAAATTATATGTATACATCATATATATCATTAGATTTAATCTCCTGAGTCTATGATTATCTATGATTATCACTTATTGTTCATAAATTTGTTTTAATAGCTATAATATTCTTTCAATAGTAAACGTTTCCACTAATTTTTAGCCATCATCAGTATCGAATTAAGAATAAAACGTGATACAATTTATCATATGCGCAAATAAAATAAATATCATAAGGCGATCCACCACTCTCCCATGCAATCTTATACTAGTTAGATAGCTGAATAATTAGATAGCTGTCAATTGATTGATTTCACTGATGTAAATTATCAATCAACTGATCGTCTCACGATACTTATTTTATTTGTGCTTATGACAAATTATGTCACGTTTCATTCTTAATTCGATACTGATAATGATTAAAAGATTAGCCGGAACATCTTTTATTGAAAGAATGTTATAGTTTTTAAAACATTTATGAAATAGTAGCACCATTATCACCCATTGACTGTTTTATTTTATTTATATTTGTTATTTCATGCAAAAAAAGTAGCGCAATCCATTTTTTAAATCCACAATATATAGAATTGAAATGACGTAATTACTATTCTTTCAGTCTAAATGCCAAATTTTAAATTAATATAAGTTTTTATGTTTGCTTCAGATTCCAGCAAAACGAGGTATGAAAGTAGCCAAAATTGGTGGACCCGTTTATAGAATTGGTGTAGGTGGAGGTTCAGCAAGTTCCATGGAAGTGCAGGGTGATAATAATATGGAATTAGACTTCGGTGCTGTGCAACGGGGCGATCCCGAGATGGAACAAAAATTGAATCGCGTTGTGCGTGCATGTGCAGAGATGGGTGATAACAATCCAATCCTTAGTATCCACGATCAAGGTGCTGGTGGTAACGGAAACGTCTTAAAAGAGTTAGTGGAGCCTGCCGGTGCTGTGATCTTCACAAAGAATTTTGATCTTGGGGATCCTAGTGTAAGCACGTTAGAACTTTGGGGTGCAGAATATCAGGAGAGCGATGCAATTTTATGCAAATCAGAAGACTGTAATTTACTGAAGAAAATTGCTGCACGTGAAAAATGTCCAATCAATTTTGTTGGCATTGTCACTGGAAATGGGAAAATTATTGTTTCTGAGGAAGAAGATTGCGATATTTCAAAATATCTTAATTACGAGAATAAGAATTTAGATAGCAGAGAGAGAGAGAGTAAGCATCCAGTGAATCTAGAACTAGAGGTAATTCTTGGAAAAATGCCACGCAAGGTTTTCAAATTACATGATGTGTCGGTGCAGAAATTTCCAATGAAATTGCCTGATGGATTAACTGTACTTAGTGCATTGGATAGAGTTTTAAGGCTTCCTTCAGTTGCTAGTAAACGGTACGTTTTGTTTTATGTTATTATATCTTTTATTATTTTATTATATAATATTATATTATTATATTATTACTATTAGAAAAAGAAATGCAAATATGTACTACTTGATTTTTGCGCGGAAATGCTCGTTAGACTTTGGTCAGTCAGAATGTAAAAGAAGTTCGTTCAAGGAGATGAGATGCAATGAAAAAGAGCAGTGCCGATTACAAATGAATAAATATATATTTTTTGTAGTTGTTCAAAAATTATGTTCGATTACAGAGATGTAAGAAGTTACGCGATATTTCAGGCCAGGAATTTCATGGTAGTTAGCTCGTGTATGCGTGCGTGCACATATGTGTGCATATGTTGCTGTCTGGCGTGCGTTGTGTCAGTGTCATTGTAGACGAGTTTTTCTATATGCGGTGTTCGCGAGTTGCGTAAACGCGAGTATAGACCAAGCACGAATCGCAATCGTTCTCGCAATGCGGCATACTGTTTTTTTCCCCGATGTGGAAAATACGTGGATGTGCAAGGAAGTACTCGACGGCCGAGAACACTTAGCAGAGAACAAAGAAATCTCTATCCCGCAGTGATAGCTGCCATCAGCGGAGAATACTCGATGGAGATAGAGTACGCTCTATCGCCAGTGCGGTAGAAGCGGTATGCGGCAACTGATGGCGGCCGAGAACGTTCGGCGGGGCAGAGTACATTTTAGGGCTGCGTTCGAAAACATCACTCGGGTATTCCTGTACATCATCTTATCCTTGTTTAACATTGAGTAAATAATAAGGATAAAACGGTATACAAGAGTACTCGAGTGATGTTTCCGAATGCAGCCTAACTCCGGAGAAATAGGAGACAGAAGCGCAGGAATTATAACAATTGGCAGCCAAAAATGTTCGGTAGGATAGAGCATGTTTTGTTCTAGAATTTCCCGTCGACCCAGCGGTTTTTTTGGGGAAAGTCGCTGCGCTGTCAAGAACGCTCAACGGAGTAATCTTTATCACCTTTTCTCGCTACTCATCAAATCAGATTCTCAGGATGCGGAATCGAAATCGGAGAAAACTAGAATATGATGAAGAGTGGAACAGGCTTTAACATTAGGCCTTTATTTATGAATTGTTACTTCTGCTTGATTTGTTCAGCGTTTATAATTGTCGCCGATCGACATTACGAGCGGGGGAGATGTTGTTCGGTTGTACTCGGCCGCTGGGAACAACGGTCGTTTGCAGTCATTTGTAAATATATTTTGATTTTTAAAAAAGATTACGTGCGCGTTACTGCAGCAGCCATTCTGAGCCAGCAGCGGTTGGATGTATGCCTGGAACAATGAAGTAAAAGGGGCGCATAGTTACTGGAAGGGTGCCGCTTAATAAGGAAGTTTTATAAATTAAAAATAATATTCTCTTTATTACACTATGTACAGAGGTACCCTTTGGTACCTCTTATGAGAAATTTTGCGGCGCGTGCGCGCGTGTGTGTATGTATGTGTGTATGTGTGTGTGTAAGTGTTTAGTCTTCTTCGAAGTCCTCGATGTCAGAGTCTGTCCCGAAGAGTTGACGTGACAGTCGCGGGTTGAGCTTCTTCCTCTTCCTTCGTCCTTGGTGTATAGGAGATGTTGGCAGAGGGCTTATCGGCGGCCCGATTTCCAATTCCTCCCGGCAGCGGTAGTGACGGTCTCGACGGTCACAAGGAACTCGTTCTCGTCTGCTTATGTAACCTGGACCGTTGTAGATCCTTGACGGGAGAACTCTATCGCGGGAACTCTAGAGGTATCAGCCTTCACGGGAGGAGAGTAACCTCCGAATCGAGCAGCTTTTCCGTCGGTAGTTCTTCTGGTGTGCGAGGAGGACCGGAGTGGTCTCGGCGATGTTTCCGTGACAGCTTGTAGACCTTTAGCTTGCCAGGAAGAGAATTCCGCAGAGGCCCGAGTAGAATTCGCTCTGCTTCACGAAGGCCCGGTAACGAACTCACTTCGCGAGGATTTACAAAGGCTCTTGAACGAGCTCGTTTTGCTGCAATGACCCTTTAGAGAGGAGCTCACTTTGCGAGATAACAAAGGCTCAAAAAGAGCTCGCTTTGTCAGGTTACACATACAAAAAGTGTTCTGTCACCAGAATAGAGGCTTTTGACGGAGCTCACTCTATCCTGAGTGAAGACTTCCCGCAGAGTCCTACTTCTATCATGGTGAATCGTTCTTGCGTGCGAGGCCTTCTCGCGGCGGTGAGCGGGCGCTCAATGTCAAGCGCGGTACCGGGCGCGCGACTCAAGGACAGCGCGGATCGCGCGCGTGCTTCGGTGACTCGATTAGTGATGTTTTAAGTCGCCATAGTTACATATGTATATATGTGTATCTCACTGAGGTTTTTATAAATTTTATGTATTGCAGAACACAATTATAAAATAAGTAATAAATAAAGTACCCATTTTTATAAGTGATTTTTCTGACACTGAGAAGTTTATAATGATGTACGTCATCACTGTCCGAATGCTATTGCAGTGGCTTTTGGCCAGTGTTGTCAGGTCCTTAAAAAATTTAGCGGTATATTATTCTCTAAAATAGTGATAGATGGCGATAGAAATTACCAATTAAGAAAATGGTGCCGAAAAATTTTTTGAATCTGTACCATTTTTTTCTCTTTTTCTATCGTTTTTCTAAAACAAAATTGCATTTTTATCGCTTCAAAACTAAAAAAAAATTATTTCTTTATAAAATCTATCATTTTTTCTTTTCCTTTACCATTTTTTTACAAAATATATTTCTAACTTTTCAAAATTTTTTAAAACTAATAAGTTAGAAAATATATAAATTACTTTTATTACTCTGAAAAATTCAGCTAAATGCATTAGATAGCAGCTCTAATAAATTTATAAAGTCAAGTGAATTTAAGAAATATTTAAACATTATTAAATTTGAAGTAGATAGGTATATATGTATATAACTAATAGAAAATTGAATATAACCAGTGTAAGCATTTTATTTTTAGTTATATTATATATATGATCTAAAATAAAATTTTTGTTAACAAAATTTGAATTCATAGGATAATAAAAATAATAGGATTCATAGAGAAATAAAAAAACATATAAATGTTAAAAGTATATGAATAGACAGTCTTATATCTCAGCTAGTACTCTCAGTTTTTTTTTAGTTCAAAATTTGGTCAAATTTTTATCAAAAATAAAAACAAGAAATAAATTTTTCTTATAATCAACGAAATCAATTGACAATAACAAAAAACAAACTTCTCCTTACAATCCACAAAGTCAATTGATAGTAATAATAGAGAAGGTATTGCGCGTCAAAACATTCCCCCTCCATGCCTCCCCTGGGTCAAAATAAAATGCAATTTTTTTTTAGAAAAACGATAGAAAAAGAGAAAAAAGCGGTATAGATTCAAAAAATTTTTCACCTGCGGCACTATTTTCTTAATAATTGATAATTCTTCATAATTAGTAATTTCTATCGCCACCTATCACTATGATGACCTAAACGAGTCTGTCTGGAAGGATGAGATCTGATTGATCGATGGATAAAGACCATAACTACGAGATGATTGGAGAAGGGAGTGGTAGAGGCTCTCCGACAAAGTGGAGGGTGAAGTCCGGAAAAAAATGAGATTGGGGCCATAGCATTTTTGTCATGGGGAGGGGATAAGGCACAAACAGTGGACATAAATAGCAGGTAGTTTTATGAGAGTTATTTTTTGTTGGCACTCTATGTCTCCGACGTCTTAGTGAAAGTGTTTTTTTTTTTAGTATTTGTAATGGGATTCTTTATGAAAATTTTCGAGACTAGGAGACTCTTATTTGAAAAAAAGGGGAGATAAAACAAGAATGAACATGTGACATTCAACTGACGCCTTCCATATGCTGATTCGAGCGTTATATATTTTTTTAAATTCTTTTTAAATTTTAAGTATTTAATATCCATTTTCTAAATCTGAAATACTGAGAAAAAAATGTGTTTATTAATGATTATAAATGAGGACGAGATTAAGAGTAAAAAATAGACGAAATTTACAAGTCATTTATTTTTTAAAAGAGAGATATTACACGAAATAGTTATTTTAATTTTTTTTTAAAAGAATACACGATTGAACATGACGGCATACAACATGAGAATTTATGAATTTATAAATTTCTGACAGAGTGCGTCACCAAAATCCGGACAAATTTCAATTAAAATTTTCTGCTATATTGTATTTCTGCCAGAAGTTGTTGGTGTTCGAGAAAGCCTGATGCTTCTAGTAAACAATCATATTTTCAAAATGTTGATTGTTGTGCGGAGTATCATCGAAGGCCTTCGCACTAGGCGCTTAGCAACAGAAATAATTCGGTTTTTTGGATACCCGAGATCAACCGTTATGGCAAAATAACGGTCGTTGATCACAAATTGCAAAATGATAAAGGACTTTTCGACTTGGTTTAGTCCGCTCTATATGAAAGTTTTATCGTTTACCTATCGAACATCTTGTATGTGCTTATCATTGTTTTTTTAAAATAAGAGAATTTTTTCGTTACCAATTATCAATGTATTACAATCGATAATTCGAATTTAAAAATGATTCGTACAGAGGATTAGTTGGAAAGAAATAATTGATATATTATCGTATTTTTGTTTTCAAAATTATTAATTTTTTTTATAACAAATGTCCTAATGAAAAATATAATCTAATTAACGTTTTATGGTGCAATATTACTCGCATTTTATCCAATTTGAAATTAATTTTTAAATCATTGAGGCATAATTGACAATGATTTTATAACGATGCAAATAAAGATTTTATTCACTTTATTTCAATTTTTCCTTAAATCTGATGTTATTATAATGATTATTTTCAATTTCTACGAAGAAAAATATATAAGAAAACATAGAAATAAAACGATCCCCGAGTGGTCGCGAAACCTTCGAAAATTGTTCTCCTTTTATGTATAAGTATTAAAACCATTTGAATCGGAATAGGAACATTTTTGAATAGGAATATAAATATATACATATAATATATACTTAAGTTTTATTACGTAAAAATGAAAAATAGTATCATTGGATTGTATTCTTTATTTAATTTAGTATGGGATTTAATTTGACGCTAATTGTTGATATCAAATCTTTCACTTAAAATCTTACTTTATTTTGTTAAGAAAAACTTCTTTAAATTATAGTGATATTCATTTAAGATTTGGACTTTTTGTCAACATTCCAAATTTTGACATCTCCTTAGTCAGGGAGTTTTCACTCTTGGGATTGACAATATAATTTTCTCCTTTTCATTTTTGTACTTGGATTTTATTATTATTTTTCTGACTATATTAAACATTCTGAAGAATTAAATAAAGAAACGTAAATTTAAGTATTTATTTTATTATATTTAAGTTTGCGCCCAACTTTATCTATTGCTATACCATCTTTGATACGTATTAACTGTTTTTACTTTAAAAATTATTATATATATTATATTATTATATGAATTATTCATTTGTATATCTAATACAGGAATATAATATAGAAAAATTAAAAAATTATTACATTTTTACTAGATATCTGACGAATAAAGTAGATCGTTGCGTGACTGGCTTAATTGCTCAACAACAATGTGTTGGTCCATTGCATACTCCTCTGGCAGACGTTGCTGTGACAGCCATTTCGCATTTTTCTACGAAAGGCATCGCCACTTCCATTGGTGAACAACCAATTAAAGGATTAGTCAACGATGCAGCCGGCGCTCGAATGACAGTAGCTGAAGCACTTAGCAATCTAGTGTTTGCGCAAATTTCTGTATTGCAAGATGTCAAGTGTAGTGGCAATTGGATGTGGCCGGCAAAACTTCCAGGCGAAGGTTCAGCACTATACAAGGCTTGCTCAGCAATGTGTTCTCTAATGAAGGAACTTGGGATTGCGATCGATGGCGGTAAGGACTCACTTAGCATGGCTGCACGTATCAATAAGGATATTATAAAGGCACCCGGCACTCTTGTCATATCTTGTTATGCACCATGTCCTGATATTTGCCAAGTAATCACTCCGGATCTCAAAGCTCCTATTATGGGACGACAGGGTTGTCTGCTTTTTATTGATTTGTCTTATGGCAAGAGTCGACTTGGAGGAACTGCTTTGTCTCAGGTATATTGTCAATTAGGCAACGATGTGCCGGACATCGAAGACGTGCAAACTTTCAAGAATGCTTTTATTGCTATGCAGCAATTAATCGCCGATAAAAAAATTCTTGCTGGTCATGATATTAGCGATGGGGGACTGATTACATGTCTTCTAGAAATGTGCTTTGCTGGAATCTCAGGAATCAATGTTAATATAACTCATAAATCTGATTCTGCTATTGAGGTTTTATTTTGCGAAGAACTTGGTTGGATATTGGAAGTCGACGAAAAATATCAAGATGAAGTAGTGAAAATGTTACAATGCTACGAAGTTCCAGTATATTTAATCGGAAAGTCTGTAGGCCTTGGAATGAACTCTGAGGTGATCGTTAAAGTTGGAAATGAAATTGTATTAAGCACTACAGTAATTGATTCAATGAGCATTTGGGAAGAAACTAGTTATCAATTAGAACGCCGTCAAACAAATGTCACTTGTGCAATGGAAGAATTTTCCCGGCTAAGAGAACGAACTGTTCCAGCTTATCGCTTAGATTTTGATCCTATTAGATCTCCAATATTAAAGGATATAGCAGAGCGTGTTAAGGTAGCTGTCATACGTGAAGAAGGAATTAATGGAGATAGAGAAATGGCAGCTTCTCTGTTGGAAGCAGGTTTCGATGTCTGGGATGTTACAATGCAAGATTTGCTGGAAAATCAAATTACATTGGAAGTCTTTAGAGGCGTTATCTTCCCTGGTGGTTTCAGTTATGCCGATGTTTGTGGTTCCGCAAAGGGATGGGCAGCCAGTTTCCTCTTTCATTCATCTTTACGTGAGCAATTACAGCGATTTTTTGCTCGTGAAAACACTTTCAGTTTGGGTGTATGCAATGGTTGTCAATTAATGAGCATATTAGGTTGGATTGGCGACGAAGATACTAAAGACGGAAAGAGATCAGGAATTTGTTTGGATCATAATCTCTCAGAAAGATTTGAGTGCAGATGGGCCACTGTTAGAATTGAGAATTCGCCTTCAATCATGTTAAAAGACATGCAGGATAGCGTGCTAGGTGTATGGGTGGCTCATGGAGAAGGAAGATTCACTTTTCGCGAGGAAGTTCTGAAAACTCTTGAGCAGAATAATTGCGTAGCGATCAGGTATGTACTCACATTTTAACTTTTAACTTTAATCCTCGAGATGTGTGATATGTGATACCGCCACAGACTTTTATAACTAGACTACTCACTTCGATTATTTGCGTGTAATAAAATTGATCGAATTGTTCTTGTCTATGATAAATATATCATGCACATGTATGCACATGTATGCTCTGTGAATATAATACCTGATTCGACTGCATTGTGACAATATATTATCTAAAAGCTCTGTTTTAATATGTGGTAAGCACTGAATATAAAATTTAAAAACGAACTCTTAATTTTTAAAATAAAAATAAACAATCAATTCGAGGGTAATGAGTTTTTTGATAAATGTTTATCTTTACACAGCCCGCCTCAAATGATTTTTTACCGACCTCGATGTTAACTTTTAAGGAAATCAAAGTCATTGATTTTTTTCGTTGCTCGTTATTCATTAAAAAAAGTTATGAGAACAATTTTTATTGTTTCGTGCGCCTTCAAGCAGGGGGGGGGGGAGTCGCTTCGCGTGAAAAGTCGTGCGGGATGCACGACTTTTCACGCGAAGCGACTCTCACTTCCCCTGCTTGGAGGCGTGCAACTTTCACCCAAAGTGACTTTCACTCCACTTCCTCCTTGTTGGGGGCGCACGATTTTCACCTGAAGCAATTCTCACCCCTCCTCCCTCCCCTCTGCTTGGGGATGTGCGACTTTCATCTAAAGCGACTCCTATCCCACCTCTTCTCCTGCTTGCACGTGACTTTCACCTTTCTTTGTGAAGGGAAAATACTGCTGAAATATGTGCTTTATGTTTAATGTAAAATTATATGCTATTCATAAAAATTATTCTGTTCATAATTTTTTAATGAATAATGAAATGAATAAAAAGCGACTAAAAAAATCAATGACTTTGACCTTTTTCAAGATCAACATCAAGGTCAGTGACGAATCATTTGGGACTGTGTAAAAATCAACATTTATCAGTTTTATTTTAATTAGATAGAGCCCAACAATTAAATTCATTTTCGGCACCATTTCCACAAGATTAAAATTTTTATTTTCTACACGTGTTTGTTTGAAATAAAATTCTATTAATAATTCGAAAAGGGCTTTGAAAGGA
>Ga0157363_1006788_pt1 | contig 10810 bp, 11 predicted proteins | sample AttsexASBM1_FD_111477 | JGI IMG/M metagenome (GOLD analysis project Ga0157363, IMG submission 111477) | Fungus gardens microbial communities from leaf cutter ant in Ribeirão Preto, State of São Paulo, Brazil - Atta sexdens ASBM1 | ecosystem: Host-associated > Fungi > Mycelium > Unclassified ...
GACTTGGACTAGGGTTAGGGTTAGGACCTTAGGTAATTATTAGTCTACAACGGACAGAGAGATAGAAGAGCATGTGACCTGGAAGTCATGTGGAATAGTCTAGAGTGGTCTGGAAGGACTTAGGGTCTAGAAGGATCGGGAAGAGTCTAGAGTTAGAGATAGGGTTAGGAGATGATGTCAAGGGACAAGGGTTCCTTATGGTGTACACATGATGTGCACATGTACAGTGGAGATTAAAGATACAATGTCAGAGCACATGTAGGAAGCATGGTGGCCTTATGGAAAACACATGTGGATGAGTAATAAAACATGAGGACGATGCATGGACATTAGGGCAGGAGTAATATTATTGTAGCACGGACTACATGTAATTAGTATATATAGAGGAGCAATATAGCGAGGGCTCCTTGTCGAGTTCTCTTGTAATTCCCCCACTCTTTACTTGATAGCCCATTGGAGAGCTTTGCTCGTTGTGAGATCATTTGTCTTTGAGTGACGAGTGGTTGCTACAACACTATTGGTCTGTGTGACTAGTAGTTGCCACAAAAGTTGAGCATTTTTATGCATTTAACTGTAAACAGGGCTTTGTTGGCATAAAATTTGATATGTTGATGAAACAAGAGCTTTCTATTGAAGATGAACCCAAGATATTTCCCAGAATCTTTGGAATAAAGAATGGGGCCTCCAGTATGACTGAGATTGAGAGGAGGCAGGTTGAAGATATTATACAATCTAGAAAAATGAAAGATTTCAGTGTTTTCATATTCAATTACAAGACCAAACTGTTCAAAGAGTGAGAAAATGATATTACAACTACAAAAATGAAGAGAATTTGTTTTTTTAAAGAATTTTTCTTGTAATATGAAGAGTCCATTATCTATGAAAGAGAGAAATAAGACTGGAATTTTTAGGTTTTTTGCTCTTTTTTCAAAGATATGAAAAATAGGTAATGAATACAGAGCTAAAAAAATAAGAGAATGCTTCTTTTCATTCATAGAATCTGCTTCTTTCTCTCTTACCACTATCTTGTATGGTAACATCCATAAGAGAATTAGTGAATACAACATTTTCTACTACATTTATTGGTTATTCTAACATCACTCTGGCACGAACATACTTTAACTTAGATATGGATATTAACAAGGGTTCTCCCAGAGGGAGATCATCATTTTTGTCCACACATAGCTCTAGAGAGTTATCTATTCTCTTAAAAGCTTCTTTAGTTCTATACTGTGAAAGGATGGAAATCTAGAACAACAATCTTTTGTGAAGCAAACAGGTCAAAGCTAAGAAAAATGCTCAGTCTTCAAGCTCTAATGTTGAGGAGAATAATATCTCCAATAACCCAGAAACTAGCAATAACTCCAAGTATGGAAAATAACATGAATTTAATGAGGCTCTGGCTCTAAACAACACATTGCCACCTCATGGGGCAAGTAAGACAATTAATCAACACATTCTTGTTATGTAGGAAGAAGTCTATGAGGTCCCATTGGCTTATGACATCAATCATTCTATTGAACCTAATGCTTAGGATGGTGAGGCTCATCTTATCTCTATTTTTAGCACTATGGAATTCTTGGAAATTAATTCTAAGAACATATACACTTCTTTACTATATATAGCTAACTTCATCAGGTCTAGAAAAGTTGTAAAAGGTAAAGCAAATGAGATTCATGAACTTAAAGGGTTTGGCAAAGCTGCTTGGAATTTTGTATTCTCTATTTATGAATCTGGATGGGATTCACTTTCCATTGATAAGTACAACAATTTGTTTAGGACCAAGGTCTTAAACAAATTTATGCCAAAAGTTCCAAATAATAGCTCAAGTTCAACTTTGGGCAAATCTAAGGACAAAGCAGCTGAAATTGTCAAACTTCCCCCTCTATTCCAGTTTGTCTACCCAAGGAAGTTTTGGAGAAATTTAAGTTCTTTGGCAAAAGAAAGAATACTACAGCAAAGGCTAAAATGAATACCAAGCAATCCTATACTCAAGTGGCAAACCTAAAAATTTCTGATATCCTTAAATTAAAGAAAGATTATCCAAATTTACTGGCAAAGAAAATTGAGAATATTCATAGAATTATCAATGATATAGACAAGACAAAACTATGTATCAAAATGACCACTAAAGAACTATTATGAAAGCAGATCATTGTTCTCATGGATAGGAATAATGTTGACAAAATCATGGCTTCATTCAGCAATCATATTACTAACATCAACAGAACCCTCAAGAACATCAAGTCTAATATTATGATAGACTACATTCAACTAGAAGCAATTGGTATTGTTATTGTCACTAACTCTGTAGCATCAGCATTAGACCTTCAAATCATGGAAAATTATATCAAAAATATCAAAAACATTATGGTAGAAGATATCCAAACTCCTAGGCTTCCTTAATCAAAGTCCTATTTAAAAATAATAGGAATTCCATATCTTGTAGAAAATACTAATATTCCAATTACTTCAGATTTTATTGAAGCTATCATTAAATTGAATCATATATTCAATGATTTGTCACTAGCTTCTAAATTAAGAGTCATCAAGGTCTCACCCAAATCCGATATGGTGATTATCTAAATAGATATTTGGGATGCTCAAAGTGGTAATAATGTTAAAACTCTGATCAATAGATACTTCAATGTTGGAAGCTACATTACTACCATTCATGGAACAAATATGAACCCTGGTGTCTCCCAGTGCAAAAACTGCTGGAAGTGGAGACATACTATGTTTTTGTATAAGAATCAAGGATCTAAATGTGTCAAATGCAATGGTCCACACAAGAGCAAACACCACTGACACTTTGTGTGGTGCTGCAAATTGAACTTCAAAATTAACCCATCTAGACTTGAAATGAAGCAAGAGGAACTATGTTCCCATTTTTTCAAATGTTTTAATTGTAAGGGTAATCCTTAAGCCAACTCTAACTTGTGCCCTTTCTGGAAATACCAGTTCAATAGAGAATGGTATTCAAAGAAATATCAAGAAATCTGACTTAACAGAAACAAGTTAATTTACTCAGCTGTGAGCAGTACTCAAGAATGATTATAAAAGAAATCAATATCTTTTCTCAAAACATTTGCAAGAACAATTTGCTTACCAATACTATCTTCGAGGCACAAAGAGATTTTGACATCAAATTCATTCAAGAACTGCCTTAATCAATTATAAGGTCTATTTCTAGTTTTTCTAACAAAGAAGGAGAGAAATTGGTAGGCATTCCCAACCATCCTAATTGGATAACTTTTTTCCAAAAACCCATCAAACTCTCAGGATTTGCTGAGAGTTATCACTTACATTAACATTAGACTTTCCACTCTTTGTTTCTCTCTTTGCAAAGATATTTTCTATCATAGGGATATTTCATACATTTCCTTTTTCAATTGCAGCTCTATTTATTTTCTGATGAAAGTTTACTCAGACTCTTCTCAAACAGCTTTCAAGTATTTCAACAATACTGAAGCTAACATCAATAACATTCTCATTATGACAGGTGACTTTAACATCAGAGACAGTTCCTGGGATCCACTTTTCTCCAATCATTTGGTCCATAGTAATATGCTTACTGATATTGCTAACTCTCTAAATTTATGTATATCTAGTGCTACTGTTTAAGTTTTTACAAGATATGCAGACAACCCCAACAATTTGAACTCCATTATTGATCTTATATTTATATGACCAAATTCAGATGAATTCAACAACTACATCATTTGCCCTGATTGGAGATTATCATCAGATTATGCTCTACTTATGGTGAAAATTTTGATTCTTGAAGAACACATACAAACCAGAAAACAAACAATCGTCAAAAATAGTAAAGAAGAAATCAAGTTCATTGCTGATGTTATTGAATTGGTCAAAAGACTTAATACTAGTCATATCAGTAGCAAGGAAGATCTTGAGAGTATTATACAAGAATCTGCACATAGCATGGATGACATCTATATTGTAGACTTAAAACCTTAGAGTTGGTAATGAGAATAAACCTTGTACCAGGTTGACACAAGAGAACTCAATAAGGAGCTCCTACTAATATCTACCACTATATATACTGTTCTGTCCTGGTCCATGCTACAACATTATATTACCGACCCTAAAGTTCATGCTCTGTCCTCATGTCCTATTACTCATCCACATGTGTTTTCCATAAGGCCACCATGCTTCCTACATGTGCCCTGACATCATACCTTTAATCTCCGCTGTACATGTGCACACTATATGTACACCATGAGGAACCATTGTCCCTTGACATCATTCCTAACCTTAACTCCATCTCTAGACTCTTCCCGATCCTTATAGACCCTAAGTCCTTCCAGACTACTCTAGATTCTATCACATGACTTCCAGGTCACATGCTCTCCATCCATTTTAGACTAATAATTACTATCTATCTATGTCCGGCTAACCCTAACCCTAGCCAAGTCTGTTCACACTTTTGTTCTATAACAATCTAGTTCAAGTATTCAAAAATGGTTAATATTACTAAACATTTGAAATTATGGTGGAACAGAAACTGCCAAAGATATTTGGAGACATATAGAGTCTTAAGATGCTTAGAGGATTGGAAGAATTTCAAGAAAGTGGTCAAGAACATCAAAAGAGAATTTTTTAATGCTAAAATACAAGAAATCTCAAATAAGAGGAAAGGACTATGGAAATTTATGAACTAGGTCAAGAAAAGAAAGCTTCCAGCCATTGAAGCAATCAAACATAATAGTTGTCCATGCCTTAAAATTGAAGACCTATAGCAGGCTCTTTATAAATCATTCAACTTGGCTTAACATTGGCAAGTTGATGTTTTATTGTTGGAAGAAATCCTAGACAAAATTACTACTGAGTAGCTGTTGTTCTCAAAAGAAGAATTCTTGTCATCTATCAACAAATGCAACAATGATTTGACTCCTGGACCTAATAGACTGTCTTGGAGATATCTCAAAGTAATTATTAAAAACTTGGCATATCTCAGTAATATCATAAATATTGCTAACATGTGTATTGAATTAGAACACTGGCTATCACACTTCAAAATGTTCATACCCATTATCATTCCTAAGCCTAATAAGGCATCATATGACATACCTAAAAAATTTAGGTCCATTGTCCTTTTAAATACACTTGGCAAATTAATTGAGAAAGCTATAGGTGAAAGGCTTCAATTCCAAGCTTTATCCAAGAATAAAATTTACCCTTGTCAACTAGGAGAACTCAAACAATGTTCTATAACTGATGCTGGCATAGTTCTGACATATCTTATATATGTGGATTGGGTTAAAAACCACTCAACTAGTACTTTAGCATTTGATATTGTATAATTTTTCTCATCCATTAACTATCAAATGCTTCTGCTACTCCTGGACAAGGTGGGATTTGACCCTAAGATCTCTTATTTCTTCAGCAATTATCTAGTAGGTAAAAAGACTAAATACTTCTGGAATGATCTCTCTTCTCTATTTTTTGATGTTAATATTGGTATTGGCCAAGGCTTAGCCCTTTCTCCTATTTTATTGACATTATATTTATTGCCAGTCTTTCATATTTTTGAAAAAAGATTAAAAAACCTAAAAATTCCTATCTCTGTTATCTCTTTTGTAGATGATGGACTTTTAATTTCTCAGAACAAATCTTTTCATATTTCAAACTCAAATCTCTTTTGTAGTTATTGTGTTATATCACATCTACTGGAACAATTCAGCCTAGTTATCAAATATGGGAAAACTGAAGTCTTCCACTTTTCTAGATCACATGGAGTTTTTTATCCTCTCTCTCTAGATCTTTCTATCCCAGGAGGACCCATTTTTCATCTCAAAGAAACATGGTATTACTTGGGATTTATCTTTGATAGAAAAATGTCTTTTTGTTAACACATCAACTTCTATGTGAACAAGGCTGTATTCATGGTTAAAAGCATAAAAATACTTGGAAATTCATCAAGAGATTTCATCCCATCTCAAAAATTCCTTTTATATAGGGTATGTATCCTTCATATTACATTATATGGCTTCCTGTTGTAGTTTTACAACAAAGCCCCTCTAGCATACCTGCTTAAAGTTCTTAGAAATATGCAACAAAGAGCTGCTCTATGGATCCTTGGAGCATTTTGTACTTTTCTGTCATCAGACATTGAGGCCATAACAGGCCTTATTCTGATATATTTACACCTTCAAAAACTTGGTGGAAGACTACAATTTCATACTCAATTGCTACTACTACCAAATCACATCATCAAGTCATTGTTAGAGTTAAGACATTCCTCTAATTATGATAATTATCATCTATTGATGGAAAAGTTAACTCCTAAATAGAGACTGAAAGTCAGAGGTCCCATTGTAGATTCCTTCATACATGTGGCTAAAAAGATTTTTGATTCATCCACTCATCCATATAAAATCTAGACTTTAGCCATCTTTAAGAAAATTAGGGAGTTTTTCAAAATAAATCATCACAATTCCCTCGAATTTTGGGATTGTCCTAGTCAAGACAAATGGTTGCTTCACAATATTATTGACAAAGAGACCAAAAGATTTAATCTATCACCTCTATTCCCTTACAAATTTTCATGGGACTTCAGTCAAAAGAAGAAATACAATGAAATTACAAACATGTGGAAAATGATGTTTCAAGTTTCAGATAATAAAGGAAGATATTTTCTAGATCTTCTTGATAACAATCTCAACATCATTGAACTTACATATTTTAAAGGCAGATTGTGGCTGAAACATTTCAGTCATTCTAACTTGCTATATGTAAGAGCTATGAGAGCTATAGTTAATCATGCTCCCATTGGTGAATATTGTTTAAAGTTCTTTCCACAGAAAGACTTCATGTGCTCCTATGGCCTTTATCTGATTGAAACTAGAAAATATATACTTCATGAGTGTAAAAGATATAACAACTATTGGAATCTGAGAAGGGATACCTTAGCTTATTTCATTCTTTTCCTAGAATTCAATAGCATTGTTTTATTTTAAATGTATGTAGTTACTTAGTAGTTACTGTAGTCTGTTATTGAGCTTCACATGATAAATTTTTGATTTAAAAAAAAAGAATAGAAAATAAGGCAGAATTTTGTCCTATACTAATATCGATATTGAAAAAAGATGAAGAAAAACTGTTCCAAAGGTACTGGATTTTCTTACCAACTAAATAATTGAAAAAAAAGAGAAATTCATGAATTGAAACCAGCCTTATCTAATATGAGAGGAAGAAGTCAATAGTTGAGCAATAGAAAGAACTGAGTTATATTAAATGCCAAAGTACTCATAAGAAAACCTTTGACCCATTCTGAACAAATTAAATAGGTTAAGAAATTGCTTACATCAGTGGTTGAGCATTGTTTAAGTCCTCTGAGTTGGTTGGAATGAATGAAATTGTTTAAAATAGCTTAGAATTGAAGTCTTTCTCTAATAACTTTTTTGATCAATTTTTCCAACATATTCAGATGAACAATAAAATGAAAGGACTTAGAAGTATTATAGGATGTCTTATTAGGCTTGGGAATAATGATAGATGACAATATTTTGAAATGTAATGGCCAATGACCTAGGTTGATGTAGGTATTAGCAATGTTGACTATGATTTTTAAACATAAATTGTCTTTGACTATTGATTTGAGATGTTTCCATGACACTTTATCTGATCTCAGTATAGATGAGTTATTATACTTTGTGATGACCCTCTTGAATTCTTCATTTGAGAACAATGTCCATTTTGATTTTAAGAGAATTTTGTCCAAAACATTAATAATGATTTGACAATCCTATGCTGAATTGAAAGATTGATGAAGTGCTTGCCAAAGTTCATCGAATTCTATGCATGGTCAATCATTAAAACATAATGCTTTTATGGCTGGTAGTTTTCATCTTTTGATCTAGTTTATAAGGTTCTAAGGTCTTTGATTCTTAGATGTGATTTCTTGAATTTTGTTATCAAAGAAACTTTTTTTGGTCTTTTTGATGGATCATTTGAAAGCCTTCCAGTTATCAATTTATTTGGATGCTCTGTAACTTGCTAATTTAGTTTGATATTCCTTATTCCACCAAGATTTAAAATGTTTTGTGATATTAACACATCTCAAGTATTTATACCACAAGAGATCTGATTTCCTTGCAAATTCCTAAACAGCAAGTTTAAGTGAGTTTTTATCCACTAATTGAGAGATATTGATCTTCTTGATGGTTTTCATAAGTTTGGAGGTGAATTTCTCTTTCTCTTTGCTATTCTTGATGATAGTACATCTTTTGTCTTGAACAAACTCTTTAATGATGAAAATTTTGACAATAAGTAGAGTATGATCAGAAGAATATTGAAGATCTGGAAAGATGGAATAATTGTCAAATCCCAATAAATTAGACCTAAGGAATATGAGGTTGATGACAGAATTTGAATTGTTTGCATTGTCTAAATATCTGGTAGAAACTTGGTTAGTAGGATGTGAAAAAGATAAATCAAAAGCATCTGCAATGTCAACAAGTAAATCACTATGAACTGAATGAAAAGAATATGAAGGGTTCCAATTACTATCTCTAATATTAAAGTCACTAGTCATGACTAAAACATTGTGAATGTTTGCTTCAGTATTCTTTAGATACTTTGAAGCAGATTGATTAGCATCTGAATAGATGTTAATCATGAAGTAAATGTTACTATTATTAAAAAAAGGAAAAGCAACAAATGTTCTTGTGATTAAAAATGTCTTTTTGAAGAGAAAGACATAATTGAAAAAGACAAATATTTATGTATAAAATGACTCTTGGAAAATCATTTTCATTACATGGTGATCCAGAAAAATTAATTCATTTTGGATGATTAGAAGCTCCTACAACTTTGTCTCCTTCTTTGCTAGAGGAACTTGAAATAGTGTAGGTAACTGATCATGGAGGTTCTTGGATGAAAAGAATGTTGACTTTATATTTGTTTTTAGAATGGTATCAAGTAACATCTTGTTCTTGCAAACATTTTGCAAATATAGCTTGAAGTTTTTGATAATAATGCTTTGATACTGCTCACAGCTGAGCAAATTGATGCATTCCTTGAATCTTGGAACTCTTGGTATTTCTTGACATGCTATTCTTTGTTAAAGTGATGTCTCCAAAAGAAATATTGGTTAGAGTCAGCCTGGTGCTCTCCCTTGCAATTAGAGTACTTAAAAGAGTGAGGGCATAGTTCACACTATTTTGTCTCCAGTTGTGGGGGTTGATTTTGAAATTGGCTTTGTAACATTATGCAAAATATTGATGATGTTCAGATTTATGCAGTCTATTACATTTAATGTATTTAGCACCTTGTGCTCTACAAGCAAATATGGTATGCCCCTATCTCCAACAATTTTTGCATTGAAGGACTTCAGAATTTATATTAGCATCTCATACCATAGCAATGTGAGTTCCAAAGTTAAAGTATTGACTGATAAGCATCTTAGCAGAAGATTCACTTTGGGAATTCCAGATATTGATTCAGACTATAGCCATATCTGACTTGGAAGAAACTTTAATGACTTACAGTTTAGAGGCGATATGAATGTTATTGAAGATATAAGTGGATTTGATGATTGTTTCCATCATCTTTGTGTCAATTGGTGTATTTGTACCTTCAAAGATATATAGTATACCAAGAATTTTGAGATACAATTTTGATTGTAAGAGACATGTAGATTGAATATTATCAGTATCAATAGTATAAATATTCTTGATATAGTTTTCAACTACACTCAGATCAGATAGAGAGGCAACTTTGTTGGCTATGACAATAATGCTCTGATGGTTGTTGTATATAAAATCAATGAAGATATTAGTTTTAATATCTTTGAGTGCTTGATTCAAGTTAGCAATATGTTTGCTAGTTTCACGAAATTGTCCCAATCTTGGGTTCCTAGTTATTTGTTCAGCTTATCAAGCTTCTTCTGTGCATATATTCCTACTACACCTCCTCTGAGGCAAGCCAAGATCACTGTGATCCTGTCATCAGTCTCCATAACCCTGTTACTCTTGAGGTATAATTGTATTTTTCTCCACCAGTCTTCAAATTTTGTTTGGTCCCTGTCAAACCACCCTGGATCTGGGCCCATACTCTTTGATATGACTGCCTGTATATTCTTGTTTGCTAGTGCTGGTGCTGGTGTTGCAGACATCTCTGTATCTGTCTGTTTGTATTTGCTCGAGGCTTCTTCTGTGATCTGCAAGGATTCTAATTGTTCTGACAATGCCTCTATATCATTTGTTCTTCTGGAACTTGTCTTGGTTCCCTTTCATAGTTTGTACTACATGTGTTTTGTTCGATAGATAACTTTGTCTAGTTTTGTCCATGGATTCTGTCCACTATACTTTTCTTGCAAGGTAAGCTTGTTGATGCTTTACCAAATGTTACAACCTTTACTCATAGAGCTCAGGTTGTACTTAGACAAAGACTTGAGATGAGAATAGTAATGAATTAAGTGGTAAAGTATAAAGAATACAAAAGTACCTCTACACTATATATATGTAACCAACATTGTCAAGATTGTTGATGGTAGACTTCATTTTTTATTTTCACTTTATTTTTAGAACAACTTGGGTTAGGGTTTATCAGTCACACTGTCACATCAGTCACAAGTTGATGGCAAAGTCACAAGACTGATCACAAGACTTGGGAGAATAGAGTAGAAGGTTCTGGAATAAAGTGACATTATACAATATGGACAACACATGTTGGCCTCATGTCATACACATGGTCATTTAGGGTAGGGTACACAGTAGTGAGCATGGACCATGAGTAGTAGTATATAAGGTAGACTACTTTGTACTAGGAACTCTATCGAGTTCTC
>Ga0157363_1006789_pt1 | contig 10809 bp, 6 predicted proteins | sample AttsexASBM1_FD_111477 | JGI IMG/M metagenome (GOLD analysis project Ga0157363, IMG submission 111477) | Fungus gardens microbial communities from leaf cutter ant in Ribeirão Preto, State of São Paulo, Brazil - Atta sexdens ASBM1 | ecosystem: Host-associated > Fungi > Mycelium > Unclassified ...
AGGTAGGTAACTATCCGGTCAGAAAACAACGGCGAATCTACGCCTGAAAAACTAACGAAACAACGTATAGATATATTTCTTCTAGCGTGCAAAAATTTTCGCAGGATTAATTAACGATACTGGTAGTAGATCGAAAGATCGCACTCGATTATACGATCGTGAAGAAAGGAGCAACAAATGATACTGAGAGAATAGTTTTAGTATTTATGACTATAATTATATATATTACATAATTATTATTGATGTAATTATTTGTTATAATGTAACTAATCTATCAGTTCTTTATCAACAAATATATATAGTTGACACAAAAGTGACTATAAATTACAATTAAATATTTATAGCAATTTCAATTATTTTTATGATAATAAAAATTAAACTTTACAGTCATTTTCGATGCCAACTATATATATATATATTTTCTTGATAAAACTATACATATAGTTAAAATATACTAGTTATTATTACTACTATTAACAGTAATAACTATCTTATAATAATATGTAATTATAATTAGAACTATCAAAAACTTTTTCCTCAATGTACTTAATTTAGATAATGATACAGATAAAAGAGATAGATAAAACAAATACTTTTATGATACATGCTATAAATTGCAATTGTAAATGTATAAAATATCTATACATTTAAATAAAGGAGGTGAGAATAGATGCACACACATATTTACATAGAATGGGAACGTTGCCGTCTATTTTCAAGAATTTATAGTATTCAAAACAAACAAGAAAAAGTTAGAAAACATCGGTCCGAAGATCATCTGTTTTCGAGTTATAAGACGTTTTCTCTAGTCAAATTTTACCTTGCGAATGTTCGATATGTTCGCCGTCCATTTCAATATACACTTGAGCACGTTTCTTCAAAGAATTTTCTTCACGTTCTCCTCTCATATTTCCTGACAACAGTTCTGAATCCGTTGTTCCGATTTTTGCAATATACCGTCGTGTATATTGTACACCGTACTTCTTTAAGTGGCCTCAGAAATGTCTCAAAAGATCTTTAGAAAAATACGACTTTCTCCAAAAAGATATACTCAAAAGTATATTAAAAAATAAAGAGAAAATATAAGTATATTCAACATTTATTACATACAAAGATAACATTATAGAAAAAGTTTTACAGTCCGAAAACAAATAATTTTTAAGCTTAATGAAGGCTTGTTCATTTATCATATTAAAATTTGTCTGCATCCCATAGATATAATATTACACGACCATCATGAAATTAATCTCGTTTTTTTCTTATCCTTCATCCATTTGCGGAATAATCATCATATATATATTATGAAGAATACAAGTACAGCGATTTCTCGTGAATCTTGCCAACTTCCTTGCACGATAGTCGGTGCTTTTCGCGAATTCTCACCACAGGATTATCCCGTTATTACTCTCGGCACGCATTGTACACGCGGGATTCGTTTGCGAGCGGATCAGTAATTTCTCGCGGGGCAAGTCAACGAATAATTAAGCCTTCCATTTCAATGCGAATGTAGCAAATGTAAATATACTGCAAAACTACAAGTAGAATTTTAAAAAAGATATCATGCGTTGGAATTTCATTGAAAATATAAGCAAATCATATCTAAGTAACAACGAAGATTTCGATCATTGTACACGTTATGTACAGAAAGCTCTCTGAACATTTTTGTATTTACATCCAAATGGATAAACAAGAAAATGTATATGTAGATACTTCAAGCAGATCTTGTGCAATTTTTAGAAAAATTTGTGAAAATATTCTGCCTCTCTTATATCGCGGCGCTCCAGACAGACAGCTTAATGGAAGGCACTACCGATAATAATCTTAATGATAATCGCGTACGCGAAAAGGAGTATGAATATCTCTTATGAGCGTGCGCCAATGCCGTGCGGGAGAATACATCGAGCGAGGGAAAAAAGTGAAAAATAGAAAGAGGGCACTCGGGAGAAAGAGAGCGTATTACTGACAGCCTTATCAAGACACCGCAGTGTGCACGAATATTACAATCGTCGAGAAACGCGGTAATCCTAGCAGTACGGACTACTCGTTTCGGCATCTCGCGCAGGCGAAATGATTCCTCAGATTTTTCCGGGCCATATTAACTCACGCGATCCCACAAGAGCCAGCGGAGATGATTGAAATATTTACAACGGCAAAGACGCGTGCTCGTCACAATAAGGATTTGGAAATGATCGTATGAGCGTCCAATTAAACAGCGAGAGGCGAATTAAGACTATTGTAAAAATCTATATTGGATGTTACTGAATATTTAACGGGGATCTAAGGATAATCTACTCTTACATATCGAATGCTTCATAACGATAATGTGGACAATTATAAACGAATCATAATTTGAGATAATTATATACAAAGCTTATATAACCAAAGATAAAGATTATATAACTCTAGTATGACAAAGATTCATAAAAATTATCTACTAAATAAAACATAACCTCAATATTCCTCAACTGCTTCAACAAATATGTAACAAGGACACAATATACACAGAATTCCTGCATTATTATATCAAATTTCGCCAGCCCGGAACGCTTCAGTGTTTAGAACGGCTCTGATATATAATTTAATAATAATAATATGGATAATTATAAATAAATTATAATTTGAACTTTCATAAATTCAATATAATACAATCAGAGCCAGAGATTACGTACGTTCTGTATAAGGATAACAATTCATAAAAATTATCTATTAAATCAAAAGTGTCCTCAACTGTTTCTTAAGCGCTCCAACGATTATATAACAGAGACAAGATACAGAGAATTCTATCAGAGAATTATATCAAATTTCGCCAACCCACAGGATCCCATGTTTTAGAACATCTCTAATAATTTTGTAGTGATAATATGGATAATCATAAATAAATCATAATTTGAAATCATTTCATAAAAAATTCTATATAATATAATCAAAGCTGAAGATTATATACGTCCTATAAAGACAAAAATTCATAAAAATTATCTACTAAACAAATAGTGTCCTTATTGTCACTTCAACCAATCACTTCAACGATTATATGACAAAGATACATGGCATAGAATTCCTGTATTATTATATAATACACAAATCATATCAAATTTCACCTACCCGGAGCGCCCTAATGTTTTAGAACGCTCTGCTGAAACAGGCTTTATAGGGATAGCAAGTTTCTCCCCGTTAACTTCATCGTCCATATAATGCATACGGGTCGCGCACTGGCGCCCACTACGCAGGCGCATCGAGAAATTAATTATTAGGTCCTCTTGGGAAATAATTGCGGAGTTTTGAGCGTTGATTTCGCGACGCCCGCGCGAGCGTATCGAAATCACGATTATTTATCTGTTGTAATTTATGGCGGTTATCGCTTACGATGCAGAGCTCTCTCACAATTTATTGCCGACAATCGCTACTTCTTTGCTTTCCTCGTTTACTTATTATTAAAAGGGAAGTTTTTTTAATAGATTTTATATATACACATCCTACACGTGATACTTGCTTACGAGATTTTATGTCGCAAAGTAATCCTGAATTATATTACAAAAATATATAAAATAATATAATAGAAGATAGTACATTTTATGCATAACTGTATTTATCTTAATTGGATTTCTTTTTACGTAATTATAATTTCAAAAATTATATTTAAAAAATTCATAATGTAAAATCCATTTAGTAAAATTCATTAAATAAATCGCTGCTCTTCACATTTTAATAATTTTCATAATAAATAACATTGTTAATATTTCGCTGTTCATCGCTGTCTGTATTTTTTGCATACATAATTAAATATCTCTTAATAATTTATAAAATCGTTAATTAAACTTTTGTACATATTAATGTTTTTATTATCAAGTATTGAGGATTATATTTAATCTCAGCACGGGTATGTAATAAGTTTGAGAATTTTGAAAGTTTTATATTTACCTAAATACTCCAACAATTCAACATATATCCTCTTAATTAATTAATATATTTAAATTGGATTTTCTTAAATTAAATTTATAGATAATAAAGTAGAATTTAAAAATATATAGACAATTCTCTAAAAATAATAACTTTTTTTCTTTTTGTTGTTAATATTTTGTCAAAAATAGATTGCATTGCAGTCTAGATTGTCATTCATTATGCAATTTTAATTATTGATATAGCATTATATTCAATAATCATCGCAATAACGAATTATCATCTTTAATAAAAAAATTCTTATGCAAAGTATTCATGTTTATAAACTGCAACGAGTCTCTCGTATTGAACGTTGTTTCTAACGTAACCAGAAGAATAAGCTTAAGGAAATTGTAGAAAGGTTTGCCTCAATGAGAGAGGAGAAAATTTGTACGAAAGCAAACGGACAGAGAAAGGACACCCGCTGAGACTGCTCTAAACTGAAAAGATGAGGAAGGAGTCAAGAGAAAGTGAAATAAACGCGTTGACTAGAGGAGCTAACTACACCGACATCCTTGCTGTTTCCCCGCTCGACGGCGCATCACCGCTGGCAGGAAACATTGTGCAACAGCTGCAAAAGGAAACAACACAGCCGTTTTCTACCTCGGCAACATGCTGCCGCTCGTAAAATTAAATGCAATTGCTGCATTTCAGTAACATTTTAATGGCGTTACGTTGGCTAAAGTAAACAAATATATAAGTGTACGAGTTGTAAGATTTATTTTTTATCATGAATTATGATAATCGTTTTTCCATACAGTTTCAGATTAAATTTCTTTATGTAAAAAAACGCTATATTGTTATAACAATAGCTAGTATAGCCTTTCTAAAACTGAAAATAAAAATAAAAGAGATTGATTTAATTAATAAATTTTAAACAAAGTCCTAAAAATTTTTCAATTAACACTAACATATTTTTTTTCAACTTACTTTCAAGTTTGCGACTGCAAGTAAAATATAATTTAATCTTTTAATAGACTATGCTTGCTAAACCAAGCGTTGAATACAAAAAATTCAACAATAGTATTCATTTTCGTAGACAATAGCCGAAATTTTAAACTTCCGCAGAATTAAAAAAATGAAGCAAAAAATTTTAAAAGTACAGCAAAAATATGTTAATAAATGTTTTTTTTTTTTTAGAAACAAAAATAGTTTCGCTTGAAATAATTTAAAATAGCAATAAAAAATATCGTATTACTGCCATTTCAAAACGTTTCATTGTTTTAAAGTGTCTTATAATATAATATCGTCAAAAATCATTTTGAATATTTCCCTCGATAGATTTCTCGATATAGATTTAGTCGAGAGATACATTCAGTATGACGTCACTTCGCATCCGTATCCTATTTAAGAAGGATGTTACGGCGGCTCGCGTGTACGTCGGATACTACGCGTTCTGTTCCGTGACAACGTAACGTATTACTATTTACATAATAGAGAAAGAGAATGAAAACGAAGGAGGGTGGAAATAAGCAAGAGGGAGGCAAAGGATGAAGGACGCCATGTGCCTGTCTAACCCGACTAACTCGAGTCTACGGCACACCGCAGGGAAGAGAGGCCGGAGAGATATAAAACGCCATCTCCGTCTCTCGTCTCACGTTCTCCAGGGAATGTTTCGCTCGGGTAAAGTCCGTAAAAAGGAAACGTAAAGGCCGCCGAGCCTATTACAAGGAAGGAACTTCTACACTTCGCGGTATGCGTGAAGGAGTGTCTCAAAAGAGGGTAGAGCTTCCTTCCTTCGCTTACCGCAATCGTCCACGATACTCAAAATTTATATGTTTTTAGTGAGAAACTAATAGTGTAAAATATCAATCTTGTATTATTTTGCTCATCCATTTTCAATAAGTATATTAATTGAAATCGCAACTGAAACAACTGAAACTTATAAATAAAATTGTTAAATAAAATTTATTATAAAAATAAACTATTAATAAATAAAAATATTTTCTATATTTGTAAAATTGGCATTAATACACAATAATTAATATAATAATAATGATGAGGTAAAGAATTGCCTCTGCAAGAAATTTAAATCCGAAAAGATTATTACACAAAATCGTATTGCACATATAATGTTTTCGATCAAAGAAAGGAAATTAATCAAATGATTTCTCGGTATATTTTGATTAAAATTCACTTTTAAGAAATTTCATAATAAGAAGTGACAATGCAATAAGATTTGTAAATAAAAACTATTTACATTAACTGAGTAAATGCATCGTAGGTACAGAAACGACATTAAACAGTATTAAACGTCAGAGATAGTTGCAATAGAATATTCCCATTGTGGTAGTAGTAATAATTAATGTCATAATATCCGTCACATTGTAAAATCGTTTTATCCTTTATTACGTTGCCTCGCAAGCGACATGCGCTTTAAAGGGACTGTCGGTTAATTGTGTACATTTAATAAAGCGAGTAAATACGATACGATTAAACAATTTATTTGCATATTGTTGGAAACGCGCGATAAACGTATTCGTGTTGAATAGAAGAAACTGCAGGACGAACATACGCGAGCATTCCAAAAACAATGTCAATATTGATTGTTTTTCACCTCTCTATGCAATTCACCTCATTTTGTAATAAAATTATTGAAACTCCGTAATATATCAGAATAATGACTTCAAAACTATATGATTAGCTAAATGTTTATTTTTCAGAAAAATAATCTGTAATTTCTTCTGAAAATAGATCTTATATGACTTATTTTTAATTTCTTATATTTTTATGTAGAAAGAGTATTCCCCTAATATAGTATGTTGTATTTTCGTTATTAAATTTGTGACTGTCATACATTATTAATTTATATAAAAATAATTAATCTGAGCGATGTAATATAATTGCAACATTTCTATTTTGTGTGCTAGTAATTTCAAAGCAGTAGTTTAACGAGTAGTATAGTTAAAGGGTTCATGAGACACAGCTACTGTTACCATACTATCTCGACTGAAAGGGCAAGAATGACGGAGTGTGCGCTTTACGGTAGCATGCTAATTTTCTCGTCAAAATGAAAGACGCCTTTCTCGTTGGTCGCCCCGTGTTATCATTTCCGCGCAAATTGCACGAGCGCCGGACACGCCTGTAACGTCGAGGGACAGCGGCGAATTATTCAGAATCGGCGATCTGGCTTTCTCCATCGAATTGTCCACTCGATAAACCAAGTGAGCCGCACGCGGGGATGCTCGGCACGATGGTACCTAATGTAATCACCATAATGGCCACGCCAGAATCACCCTAGAGCTCTACACCATCGGTAGTAGCATCCCAGACATTCCTGTATCACTGCACGATCTGGATGGTATGGACAGAGAGAACTGAGAGGGGAGGGTGAAAGACCATTGGAGAGGGGATATCCTATATTCTCGGAGGTTCCCTGTTACCACACTAACAGGCTTTTAAACAAGGACGGTATATCCGCCTAGAATCCTTTATCAGCAATATCATAAGTGTGGTAATAAAACGACAAAGTTCTTGCAAGGTTTTACTAATAGTATAAATAGTAATACTTAGAAATGGACTTTCTCATCAATTTTTTCCTGTTTTGTTTTTATTTCTAAATAATTGTTAAATTCAGATATAATTATATATAGCAACTGCACTTTACCGAATAATACTTTATGTGTTTTAACTCGAAATTGTCAAAGATACAAATTTTTATTTGAAACTTATCCTATCATAGTTTCAGCACTTGCTATTACACAATTGTCTTCATGAAAGACTAGAGTATAACGCGAAAATACTTAAAATTTCTCATCGCTAATCTCTGCAATTTGGTACTATTATCTTGTATTACGCTGTACCAACAACACTTTCCTAGCATTATACTAAAGTGGCCAGGTTATCTTTTATATGAATACAATAAGCCATGTTCTCACAACACATTTAACTTTAAATGTTGCCGTTTGATTCTCATTTCGTGTCTACATTTAAACGTGTCTGCAGCATTAGACAAATAAAACGTAAAACTAGACAGTCGCGTTTGGCGGAAAATTCGTGGTGCGAATATGGCTCTCTTTGCGTTCCGCTGTGCGAACATCGCATGTGTGTCCGTATCACGTATGGGAGGTTGGGATCCATGAAAATGCCAAGCAGCGTGTTTAATGTAGCGATAATAGCGTAATCGGATTCCTCGCGTCGATGTTACGACGACACCGCGAATTACGAGAAGTAGCTCGCATTTTGTGACACTGAAAACCGATTGTTTGTGCCGCTTTTGTTGTGCAACGAAACGCAGACCAGTAACGATTATAATGAACTACAATTGCAACATTGTTTTTTATCATCCGCGACGCAAAAATAATGTATATTGCTGTCATTGTAATATATGAGTGCACGAAAGTGTAGCCAGCATATAACAGTTATTATCTGCAAAAAAAAACGTGAAAAAATTGAGTTTTACAATGAAAAAGATTTAAAGATTTTAATAAATATTTCAGATTGTTTTAATCACTAAATAAAAATGTTTTTTTCCATGACATATAAAAATGTCATCTTCGCAGAACTGATAGCGACGTAGCTTTCGCGGTACAGCTTGCCATTTGTTCCGTGTCTACGCGATAACGACAATTTTATTATAGTTTTTACGATGCTGTCCTTGTGATGTGGACGTATCTAATCCACAAGTGCAAAATCCTGTCGCTTATTCCACCGCAAAACGTGAGAGAAAGACTGACTATACATGCACATTTGCAGTTTATCTTTCTACATTATTTGGGCATCAATGTTTTAATGTTTTCAGAAATGTTTTTGTATTTTATTCAACTTATCGAATGTTTGATTGTAGAGGTATGAGGTAAACAAAAATGTACCGTTATTTTACACTTAAAATATATTGCCATTTTTTAAAGGTGACAAAAAAAACTATATAAAACTGCTCAACAAATAAACTTTGTGTTCAATAGAATCAGAAATGATCTGGATATCTGAATATTCTATCTCTTGAATTTCAGTTAAGCGAAAGTTTCCTGGAACATTCAGTACGATAATAAATAAATGTCTTTTGACCACGCAGGAAAAGAAAATGACAATTTTATCGTGGTTTTTATGATATCTTATGTTTGATGGTCGGTAATAAAATTAAATAGAAATGTATTCCTAGTGACTATATGATACACATAAACGTATCTGCTTAATGAACATAACGAACATGGTAAACTGACAAAATGTTAAATTGCCCATAATATATGTATAGTTCCAAATTCTCTCTTGAATGCAATATGATTAAATCCGTGTAATCGGATAGGCGATTAAAATAATTGGAATAAGTACATGATAGCTAGCTTTCCATTTCAATCATCAAGGATAATATTATATTCGCGATATATATATATATATATATATATGTGTGTGTGTACATATAAAACTTATCTGGAAACACACATATCCGTTCCAAAACAAATCTGAAATTTTTACGTACAGAAGGAAAAAAATAATTTATAATATATGAACAGACATTTTTAAAAAGTCAGCTATTGCGGAGAACTTAATTATAACTGGATCATGCTTTTTAATTTAAAAAATGAATTAAAAATATAACTTATGTTAGACTTAAAGTTGTTAGATCAAAAATATTGTTCGACCACGCAATTTTTGTTTGCGATCAGTTATGGCATTAATGATATTTTTCCAAAAGCTTCAGTGGAAAACGAGCAAACTGACATTACAGAGCGACGCAAATATCACTCCATTATACAGTTAACGATCGTTTTATTACAATTTTTACAGCTTATTTCTTTCTACGTGGTCCAGAACACTGGCTCCCTTTTCCTCATCCCAAGTTCGTGCCTAAGCAAATTATATATGATCTGCTAATTAAGATATTCTTTATATTGGATGATTTATTTAAAGTTACGGTGCATATCTTAAAAAAAAATCTTAACAATAAATATCAAATAATTCGTATAGAAAAAAGCCTAATTAAAGAATTATATAAGTGCAATTATAACCTTAATATCAAAATAATATTCTTCACAATATTTTTATGCATTTAATTTCAAAAACGTTGAAAATTAAAGCAAAATGTGCGTCCATATATTAATTTTATATTTTTCATCCAATATTATCTCTGTTCAAAAGAAGCTGATTAGCCTGACAGAGTGGTTTTATCGAAATATAAAATTGTTAATTGACAGATCTTTAGAATTATAATTAAAAATACTGATCTCTTTAAAATTAAATGATTTTGTAATTAAATTTTAATTTTATCTTTAATAAAAAATTTTTTAAATTTGATTTGGCTAAAACGTTCAAGTTTGTTGAAATAACCTGCATAAAAAATGCATAAATATGATATGCCAGCGAAAGCAAAGAAGAAAAATAGACGAAAGAAAATGCTACATTTTTTATTTTCCAATTAAATATCCATTTAATTCCATAGAAAGTTATCCGTAAAAATAGTATCCGTAAACAAAAAAATAAAAATTAATTAAATAAAATCGATTTTTTCTTAAATTTTTTACTACATACTTCGAGCATTTCTTGCTAGTCTCAAAATAAGTAATCAGATAATAACACAATCGATATCAATTTGATTCAAGAAATGTTAATAAAAGCTATTAAATCTCATCGCATTTACCTCAGCTATATTAAGACTCTAACATATAATGATGAAAATAAATCTTTACGCAAGAAAGAGAAATCAATTTTTGCTACATTATCGATTTTTACATTCAATCGATTATTATACATTAGAACGAAAAACGAGTATTTCAAAAAAATATTTAAATATTGTAAAAGTACCTACAAAAACTTAGAGTGGTAGATTAATACTTAAAATAAAATATTTTAAGAAATATAAAATATGTATTCAAAGCTTTCAATGGCCGTAAAAAAAAAACACTCTCCGAAAAGCAAATATAATTTTAATCTTAA
>Ga0157363_1006790_pt1 | contig 10807 bp, 16 predicted proteins | sample AttsexASBM1_FD_111477 | JGI IMG/M metagenome (GOLD analysis project Ga0157363, IMG submission 111477) | Fungus gardens microbial communities from leaf cutter ant in Ribeirão Preto, State of São Paulo, Brazil - Atta sexdens ASBM1 | ecosystem: Host-associated > Fungi > Mycelium > Unclassified ...
ATAGAACACAGTAGAAGATCTTAGAAGAAAATAAGGTTACTATAACATATTTAATATATATTAATCTTATGGATAACATATAGTCTTTAGAGTAGGTTAATAGTACTGTAGTATAAACCAGTGACTTAGTGTATATAATGCAGACAGTTTTGTATCAGAAACTTCATCAAGTTCCCTTGTATTAACTCTAATATAAGATTCTTTTTCTTAATCCACTCTAAGATTTTGAGATTATAATATTATATCTCTATGAGTTATACTAGTCACATATTTCAGAAGAGTACTTGGAGAGCTTTGGAAATTGAGACTACTAGAAGATAGCAAGGTATATTATCACCAACATCAGAGATTAGTATTATTTTTGGTTAATTTTCAGAATAAGACTATTACAATGTAAACTACCAGTTTATATACTAAGTATACTACTTAGGATAGCTTTCTGAAATGGAGACTACTAAGCAAGTTACTCTAAATACTAATAATCCTCAAATATCAGAGATGGAAGTCCATGAAGTTGACAAGAGTTATTATAGTAACCACTTAACTATGTTATGATCGATGCCTCTAGGAAACAACGTGGATTTGGGTAAAGGGTATGATGACATGATTGGCTGCGCCACATATAGTCTCAGTCAGTGCCTCATGCAGTAGGTGCTGCTACCTTGCTTTATCCTTGTAGTTTCCTCATGTTCTAATCCTCATGTATGCTTCATGGTTAGACAATGGACTCGTATAAGTAGCGTAGATACATTCCTGTATCCTTACACTTTACCACTTCTAATCCATCCCTTACACTTCCTCAAGTCTTTGCCTAAGTGCAACCTGAGCTCAAGCTTAAGGTCGTTACAAACTAAGACAGTTAATAGGTCACTAAGTAATCTTATATATAGTTTATGCTAATAATAAATAGTTCTACTCTAAAGTCTATATATCATCCATGAGTATACCATGAGATTAATATACCATCAATATACACCTTGACATTACTTCTTCTGGTTCATTCTACAATATTTTAGGCTTATAACATAATTGTTAGAATTATGAAAGATAGACTTATTTTTATTTTATTTTCTTTCTTATTTTTATCTTATTTTTGATTTATTTCTCTATAGAGAATCTAGAGTTAGATTTTAGTGTAACATCACAAGTTACAGGTTATGGTCATATAGTTACATAGTCATGTGTTATAATGGAAAATAATAGAAGGTTCTGAAAGGAATAATATTATATAATGTATTATATACATATTTATCTTAAGATAAATACATAGTCATTTAGGGTAGGCTAAAGTAGTAGTATACAAACTAATAGTCTGAGATATATAAGATAGATGATCTTATACAGAGTTTTTTATCAAGTTCACATGTATTAACCTAATACAAAGTTCCTTTCTTTGATCAACTTTAAGGTCATTGAATTGTAAGAAGAGTACAAACAAGAAGAGAGAAGGGAAAGGAAAGGGTATTAAATCCAGAAGTAGAGGTGTTGAAGAGAAGTGAGCTACTAAGAAAGTATACAGTAAAGATTTTGTTTGAATAGGATAATAGAAAGTTTGAAGATAAATATTTGAAGAATTTAGAGAGAAGTTGGATGAGATAGAAAGAGAAAGAGAGGCAAGTTCCTCTAGAGGTGGAATCTTAAAGGAGGAGTACTGTTATGGTGTACTTGAGCTCTTATATTTTATTTGGGCTTTCTTTTCTTTTTTTATTTCCTTGATTTTATTTTCCTTTTCTTTTGTTTTCTTTTTCTTTTGATTTTTGAATGATGAAGAGGTACATGATTGTGGTTATATAACATTATTGTTATCTCCTCCTCTCTAATCTTCTTCTTGAATTTTTCCATTAAGTCTATTGCATTTCCTAAGTTTTCTAACCTCTCCCAAGTATCTTCCTCTGCTGTATATTTCTTCCATCTAACTAAATACTTTGGTTTTCCCCTCATATCTCTTCTATTCAATATTTTCTCAACCTTATACTTTTTTTCTCTATCTATTTCTACTAGAAGAGGTGAGATCTTCTTCTGTCTCTCTATCTGCTTCTAATACAATACTATTCTACTCACATTAACCACCAGGTGAATTTTCATCAATGCTAGTAACTCCAAATTTACTATATTTTCTGATATAATTTTCTTTATTTTATAAAGTCCTACAAACTTCTTTATCTTATCAACTTCTTCATCTCCCTATTTCTTATCTGCCACATTAAATCCTTTGTACTCAACAATACCTTATCTCCCACCTTATACTCTATTGCCTCCTTTTCATTTCTATCTGTATATTTTTTTATTTCTTCTTGTGATTTTTTCAATACTACTTTTGCCTCCTTATGTATCTTCTTTATTTCTTTCACAAACTCCTCTGCTTTTGCATGTTTTTCCTTTTTTTATAATCTCAAAGCCCATCCTCAACTCCTGTCCATAGTTGACTTTAAATTGTAATGACTTTATGTATCTTATTGTTGAAGGTGAACTCTATAGTTGCTAACTATTCTGACTAATTATTTTTTAATAATTGATGTACATTCTCAAGTACTGCTCCAGTTCTTGATCTTTCCTCTTCATCTATCTGTCTGTATATAGATGAAAAGCCATTGATAGCTTTGTTTCTATTCCTAACATTTCATTTACTCCTTTTATCAATCCTGCTGCAAACTGTAGCTATTGTGGCAACCACTAGTCAAGATGACTAATAGACCATCCCAAGAACTTCTGTACATTCTTGATGCACTTTGGTCATGGCCAGTCCAATACACCCTTCACTTTCTCTTCCTCCATCTTTATTCCCTCCAATCTGACCACCACTCCCAAAAACCCTACTTTCCTCACCTTCCACTTGCATTTCTCTAGTTTTACATATAAATCATTTTCCTCCAACCTTTTTATCACCTCTACTACTAACTCATCATGTCCTTCTTCACTTTCTGTCCCTATTATCACGTTATCTATAAATGCCACCACTTTTCCCATATTTATCAAGTTCCTGAGTAGTTCATTCATCATTACCTGGAAAGTTTCTAGTGAATTTGTCAGCCCAAAGAACATGACCATGGGTTCAAATGACCCCTCAGGTGTCATGAACGCTGCCTTCTACTCATCTCCCTCTTTTATCTGTATATTATTACACTCCCACCTTAGGTCCATCTTTGTAAATACTTTTTTCATACCTATATTTTCTATAACATCTAAAATTAAGGGTGACAGATAATTATTCTTAATCATCCATTCATTTAGATACCTATAGTCCTGTACCATTCTCTTCTTTCTATCCTTTTTCCTTACAAAGAACACTGGTGCTGTTTGAGACAACTTTGAGGATCGGATATATCCTTTCCTCAGTTGCTCCTGTATGAACTCTCATACTTCCTCTCTCTCTTCTCTTAACAATGGGTACACCTTCCCCTTCCTTGGTACAAATCCCTCTTTTATATCTATTACGTGGTCCCAAATTTTCCTGGTGGGCATTCTTTCTGACTGTTTCTTGCTGAAGACCTTAATCTACTTGTGGAACTTTTCTGGAACCAGCTTTTTTGCCCCTGCTTCTGATTTTGCCACTTCTTTCTCTTCATCCCAAATCTCCTATTCTTCTGCCACTTTCTTCACTTCCATTGTCTTTTCTCTTTTTTGTTTCTTTTTCTTTTTCTCCTCTTTCTCTTCTCGTTTTCTTCCTGCTTCTTCTCTTGCTTCTTCTTTCTTTTGCTTTTGCCATCCCAATTTTCCCTGCTTTGGTCTCTACTGCTTCTCACATTCCTCCAGACATCTTGTCATCTTTACCTCTCCTGTTTTCCAATCTATTTCTGGGTTATAGTAAGCTAGCCATAGCATTCCCAAAATTATCATCCACTTTTGCCCTCTAATGACATTGATTTCTGTCCTCTTCCTGTGTCTCTGATAGTAGATATTTACTTCTACTGTATGTTCTATTGGTCCCTCCTTATTGAGTGACCCATCCACATTTCTCACATATACCGGTCTTTCTAACCTCTTCAACTTGAACTCTTGCTTCCTAGCAAATTCTGAGCTCATAACTAGCCTAGTTGCCCCACTATCCAACAATGCCTCCACTGTAATCCCTTCCTGTGTATCTATCCTCTCTAGTCCAATCTTTACTGTTACTTCTTTTAGCATGTCTTCATTATTCAGGTTGCAACAAGATGTATTGTCTATTGCTTTTGTGAGCATTGCAAACCTATTACTGGAATCTAATCAAAGACTATTAGATCCCCTTCCCCATTTAAATTACTTGGTCCTTTTCCTTCTTCCTCCCTCCTCTGTCCCCCATATTCTAGTCTTCTTCCCTCCCCCATTCTGTTCCCTGTTCTCCTATTTCTACAATGTTTCACTAAATGTCCAAAACCTCCATAGTTGTAACAGTTCCTATTGCTTCTATCCACCTCCATGGCATATGGGTTCCTTGGAGAAAACCCTGCCCCTTGCTGCTGGGGTCTTGCTATTACCACATTTATTCTCTTAACTTCTTTCATTGGAGCAGGCCCTGTTGTCATCCACTGAGGCAGCATTTCTTGCCTCCTCTACCACACTAATGGTCATGACATTATCTGTTTCTGCTCCTGTTGCTTAGAGGCTGCTCCCCCTGTTCTTGTTGCCCCCTCAATCTTTCCTCCTCCTTCCTGCTCTCCCTCCAATGTCTGTCTAAATTAGTGGCATGTTTATATCACTGTTCTATGCTTGACAGAGGTCTTTCTGTCTCCATCAACTTCCTCTGGATCATCCCATTCATTTTCCTTTTGAATTCTTCTATCAATAGTCTTCCCTCATATCCACTTCCTCTTGCTGCTCTTCTAAATTCTTGTATGAATTCTTCCATCATCCTTCCTCTGTTATGAGACACTTTGGATATGAACAATTTTTATTTTCTTTCTCTTTTATTTTCTGACTTTATAGGGATTTTGTTTTCTCTTTCTCTTTTATTTTCTGACTTTATAGGAATTTTGTTTTCTTTTTCTTTTTCTTTTCTTTTGGACGATGAAGAGGCACATGATACTGCAGTCACATGACATATCACATGATGTGATGTCATAGGCCTAGAAGGTGGTGGAAGGATCTAGAAGATGACATCAGGGCATATGTATACAACATGGTGACCTTGAGGCAAACATGAGAAAGGAGCATGAACATAAGGGCAGGGTTAATTATTAGTAGCACGGACCATGGGGACTTTGTATATATAGGACTCTAATTAAGCAGAGACTCCTTGTTGAGTTCTCTTGTGAACTTCCCACATTATATCCCAACTCTAAGATTTACTCATTAGTGAGATCATTGGACATTGTATCTAGTGGTTGCGACAACATCCTCCTTGTTCTAATCTCTTTAATTCTGCCACCTTTACTGCCACCTTGTCCTCTTTTCCAAATTCTTTTCTTATGTTTGCAAAAAATTCTCCCACTGTCTCATATTCCAATATTCCTCCTTCCAAATCTTCCAACATGTTTTCCTTTCAGACATCTGCTGACCCTCCTTATACATATGACAAAATCCACTGGATTTGTTCCTCTAGTAGGGCTTCCCTCATTTTCATTCTCAAATACAACTTACATGCCATGATAAACCCTTCTATCTTTCCTACTTTTCTATTAAAAATTGATGGCCTTGCTACTTTCATGTGGGACCCTATATTGGACCCTTCTACTCCTTCTACTCCTCCTGCAATCAGGGCTTGTATCTGTATCTACATCACCACTAACTGCTCTTGTTGTTGTCTAATAATCACATGTAAGTCATGTTGACTCATAGTATGATAGGAAGGGGAGAATTGATTGGTGATGGTGATGATGATACTGGTAGTAGTGTAGGTGGTGATGATGTATATAATGGAAGAGCAAAACCTGTACTGGTTTCACTCTCCGATTTGTATTCTGTTGACAAAATCTTGGTAGGTGATAGCAGGCCCTCTTCTTGTCCTGCCTACACTGTCTACTAACTATCTTTCTATACTAACAAAAGAGTATATAATTTTGGTCTAAGAAGACCATTTTACTCTAGACAGTGCTTTAAGAGTGTCTGCCATTCCTCTGTGTATACAGACCACAAGTGGGTACTACAGCACAAAACTTCTACAAGAAAATAATATATAGCATGTCCACACAAGGTGTTACATTTGCAATGTACCAATAGGCTTTAGTACACACAAATGACCAGAATTCCCCCTTCTAGTTGGTATACTCCTTATGTCTAGAGTCTGGCAATTCTTCTTAACTAAAAAGGTAGTGTTGCTCTTCAGTCGAGGATGGTAAGAGAGTAAGTGAAAAGAAGGCTTGATGTTAAGCAATTTTTGGATTGGGAATTGAGTTCTAATGTTATGATTTAAAGACCTTAGAGTTGGTCAAAGAATAGAACCTTATATTGGATTAACACAAGAGAACTCAATAAAGAGCCCTTTTACAAAGTAGTCTACCTTATATACCTATTTAAATGGTCCATGCTAACTACTGTGCACCCTACCCTAAATGACCATGTGTTAGGTATGAGGCCAACATGTGGTATACATGTTGTATGACATCACCTCTTCTAGAACCTTCTACCCCTTTTCCTATGTCTCATAATCTTGTGATCATCAACTCTAATCCTAAGTTCTAGAAAATATAAAATTAAATCAAAATGAAAATGAAAATAAGAAAAGAAAATAATAAGAAACTAAGTCCACTTCTTGTGATCTTAACATATAGGAGAAATTATGTATGGAGTATCAATACTCTAACCTTTTTTTATACAATTACCTAACACAAAGAACTACTAAGAAATTGAACCCATAACCTCAAGTAGGTTTGAGGTAGGCATAATATACATGGACAGGGGACTCTTCCACTATGCCATCTCTCCTCCACAATGTAATAACAATTATATACTATAGAAAGCAGTAGAATATTTTAGATAGATATTATACTATAAATTTTAGGATAGGCACAGAAGTACTGTATACAAACTATGTACAGTATGTATAAGTAGTAGGAAAATCTAATAGAACTCCTTGTCAAGTTCTCTTGTAAACCTTACTACTAGTTATCACAACTTAAGACAGTTGTTATAGTATTGACCATTGCTATCAATAAAGAGAATCAAACCAATAACAGTGCAAATACTTCATTCCAACCAGTGATGAACCATAGCATATGTAAAGTGCAAGAGAATTCTGCAAGCATAAAATAATTCAGAGATCAGCTTAATTCATAAGTGACAAGATATTAGCTCAGCTAGTAAAGTCAGTCAACCCCTTCTCATCAACAGAAAGCAGCCTAAAAAGCACTAACTGGAGATCAAGGCAACTAGGATCCATAATCTATTGGAAGAAAAACAATACATAGTAGCATGAGGCTGTGTGGACAAACCACTTACTAGTATAGTAAGATTGTTAGTGGAGAGTATGAGCAATGTAAGACAAGTTAGTATAACTTGAATTGGTTGATGATTGTGTATCTGCTGACATTTATATTCTCTTCCTGATATACCTATAGGATATGCATATAATTTGCTATTAAATAGATGACACTTGAGCTACTCAGCATTTGCATCATCACTGCATCATCACTTTAGTCATGCTGGCTGATTGCAGCATGAGTATGAATAAGCGGAGATCATAGATAGTGATCTAACATCAATGCTCACATTGTGAGCAAACATGCCCCATATCAAACTCGAAGACACTGTGAATAGCTCATTTGACTATGTCGTCGTTGGTATGATTTCTGGCTTCCCTGCAAAAGCTCATAACTAACTCATCCTATAGGAGGAGGTGTAAGTTTGGACAGAAAGACTTAGAGTTTTGTCACCTAACAATCACTTGGTCCGACCAGTCCATCGGATTGGCCCTGGCAGCGCGTTTGACTGAAGACATAAATATATCTGTGCTTGTTCTTGAAGCTGGAGAAGAAAAGCTCGATGATCCCCTGATCGGTGAGTGTGAATTAGTCTATTCAGTGAGCATCGGTTTGACGCCTCTATCCCTGTGTGGGGTAGTGAATATTGGTCAATATGGGCGCACCTTTGGACAAGAGGAGTACGACTGGTGTTCAAAGACGGTAGCGTAAAACTTCTATCTGAAATCTGTCCGTTGCTGACTTGAGCTAGACCCCTCAAACAAACGCTGACAATCGTTCATACATTTGGCCAAGGTTAACAAAAACTCATTCTTTTCACTGCTAGTCCTGAAGACCGCTGACCTATGGACAGGGGGCGAATGATAGGCGGAAGTTCCGCAGTCAATTTTGTGACTTATAATAAACCTTCTAAAGAGGATATAGATGGTGAGTAAGGAATTCTATCTGGATTTCCCTTTGTGTACTTACGGAAAACAGCTTGGGAGCGGTTGGGTAATGAAGGATGGAACTGGGACAGGTTTAATAAATACATGGAGCGAGCAGTGACGTAAAACCCATATCTTTCATCGTTATCCTCGAGCTCTCGCTGATGTGCTGCCTTCAGATTCACGCCACCAGACCTCTCGGAAGAGGAGCATGCTAGGAGAGGAATGCCGGACTCAATCAGGGAATTGGGGAAAAAACCTCTAGGCAATGGTAAACGACGCCTTTCTATCTTAGTATATCTGTGTTTACCTCTTGTTAGGCCCTATTCAGGTTTCATATCCTCCATTGCGCACAGACATCGATATACAAGTACAGCGTACGTCCCAAACCCTGGGTGTTCCTATGGCCCCCGCTCCCGTATGTTGTTCTCGCATTTTAATTAGTTCCCATTAATTCTCCTGTTTCAGCTGGATGGTAATGTCCGTACCATTTCTGTCTTTGTTACAACGGAAGTCTGGCTCTGATTTTGATTCTTCAGCCAAGCGGTATTGTCATTGGCCCCATGACCATCGACCCAAAGACGATCAAACGGTCTTTTGCTGCTAATGCTCATTGGCAGGCTAACTCCGCAAGGCCTAATTTTAATATGTTGACTGGAGCCTGTGCACATCGCTTGGTGACTATTCAGAAAGATGGAGAACTCCTCGTCACTGGTGTAGAGTTTTCTCATAAGGATGGTGGAAAGGGAGTCTATACAGCCGAAGCATCAAAGGAGGTAATTTTGAGTGCTGGGTGCGTCGTCAGTCCGCGTCCTTTTTCTTTATAACACGAGATCTCAGAGCTCTTATGACGCCTCAACTTTTGGAGCTTTCAGGAATTGGGCGACCAGATGTTCTTGAGAGAGTTGGGATTCCTGTCAAGTTAGCACTGGAAGGTGTGGGAGAGAATGTTCAAGAACACATTCATGCTCCCGTGGTCTATCGTATGTATTTTATAACCATGCAGGATCTCGCAGAAGCTGAAACCGGAATCAAGAACTCAAGGATGGTTTGCCTGATGAGACTTATGACGTCCTTCTTGACCCTGAAGCAGTCGAAAAACACAGGAAACTTTTGTATGTTCACTCCATTGTCATTCTCTGATCCTCCGTTTTTCTGATGAGAGCACTAAGCGCCAATGGTGAAGGTTTATTCACCATGGGAGTTGTGACCTTCATCTTTGCCCCATTCCCTTCCTTATCCCATAATGCCCAAGAAATAAAGTCTGAAGCTCGAAAAAAGATTGAATCTGAGATAGCTGCAGGAAAATATGCACCAGCAGTCGTTGAGCAATACAAGATCATCCTTGAACGCATTGACCGACAGCCATCGTGCGAAGTTATAGGGTTCCCCGGCTATTATGGTGGTGACAGTATGTTCTCTTCGATGCTATTTGTAGACGTTTGACCAGGTCGATCCTACAGATCCACCCGTACCTGGAAAGAAATATTACACACTTGTTCCAGCACTGAATAGTATGTTTTCCAGGGGTACAATCGTATGTCCTTGTATCCATCTGTGTCCGTAGATTCGCATTCAATAGTGATCAGCATATAACGACTTCAGATCCGACTGTACAACCAGCTATGGATCCTCATTACTTTGAGCAAGACATCGGTCAGTTTATGAAGTTTATGTTTATGTCATGACTTTAATCTTAGCTTACTCCCAACATTATTGGACGTAGACCTCAAAATGTTCATTGAGCTGGCAAAATTCTGTAGGAAGATAGCTAATACTTTACCTTTAAAGGATTATTTCGGTCAGTTGTTTATTTTCTCGTACATGGAGGCTCCGACATATTCCTAGATGAGGCTACCTTCGAACTGAACCCCGGGGCTAATATCTCGGGAGACAAAGAATTGGCAGGTGCATTCTGTCCTTCATCAATCTTGGTCACGAACTAAAAAGTCATGGGGCGTAGATTACCTCATTAGACACCTCAGCTCAACCTTTCGTAAGTTGATGATTTTCGATGAGGCAGATCATCTGAATCTTGTGTTTAGACACAACTGGAACTGCATCCATGCTACCTCAAGAGAAAGGTGGTGTCGTGGATACTAGGCTAAAGGTGACTTATAAAAACACTCATAGCAATATATTTACATGATTTTGAAGGTATATGGCACAAAGAATCTTCGTGTCGCCGACTTATCTATTGTACCACTCATTGCTGGGTCGCACACTCAGTGTAGGCCTCACATGATAACCCTGAAAATATCTGTACTGATGATATCTCATTGCAGCTGTTGCATACGGCATTGGCGAAATCGGTAAGAAAATGGCGATGATTGATTTATTATTGATATTCAACTAACCTCCTTCAGCTGCGGACATCATTAAAGGTATCGCATAAACTTTGGTGCCAAATAAAGTCCAACTTTGATCTACGTATAACCTTGTCGATTTACAATTCATCTGATTGCCATACATGCCATTTAGAGGTCAATTTTTGCAACCAGTCTACAATAATTTGGTTGACTGGTCCCGGGTTCTCGAGATGAACCC
>Ga0157363_1006791_pt1 | contig 10806 bp, 11 predicted proteins | sample AttsexASBM1_FD_111477 | JGI IMG/M metagenome (GOLD analysis project Ga0157363, IMG submission 111477) | Fungus gardens microbial communities from leaf cutter ant in Ribeirão Preto, State of São Paulo, Brazil - Atta sexdens ASBM1 | ecosystem: Host-associated > Fungi > Mycelium > Unclassified ...
CGACGAGGAAGACGGCAGGCCAAAGTACCATGTGCCTAAGTTCCAGATAATCGCCGAACATAACAGTGCGAAAATCATCGCAAAACCATGGCCTGAGCTGGCTTGTAAGATTAAATCAACGGGTAGCAGAGAGATAATGCCGAACGCAACCATACCGCTGGACAGTAAGACGCCGGCAAAATTACACAGCCCAGACCAAATTACCGCGACATTGGGTGACATCGACCGAGTATAGATAACCGTCGCCACGGCATTGGCTGTATCGTGGAAACCATTTACAAATTCGAAACCTAGTGCAATCACCAGCGCAAGCCCTAGTAAGCTAAACGAGAGTAAGCTGGTAAAATGGTCTCCCGATAGAGCGATATCTTGGAACAGGTTAATCCCAGCGAAAATCAACCCACCTATAGCGAGTACGCTGACAATCCACAAAGTACGGTAGTTCTTAGAACCCTCGATTAGCGACGGGCTAATGGGTCGGGCAGATAAAGGAACAGAGTTCTGACTCATGGGCGGTCTCTCAATAATGATATTGCCCGCATCATAGAAAGTGCACGTGAAGAGATTATGACAATGGCCGCAGCCTTGTCATCGGGGTGTCATGTTACCTGCCTACCGTGGGCGATAGTCGGAATATTGAGAGCCTACCCGCGTGCGAGTGACTTATTTTTCTCCTTTTATCAATTATGCCAACGAAGTCTCCGGATTGATCCATGGCTATCTGTTTCTGCCCAATCAGTTACCCCTGCGTCTAACCGCCGAGCAATTAGTCCTTCATCATCAGCAGAAACAGCCTAAAGAAGGCTTTATTTGGTTACATATCAACTTACACCATGCCGCAGCCGGTCGCTGGTTACGCCAACACTTTTTACCCGATGATGATTTTCTAAAAGAAATTGCGGCGACCTCCCCTCGGACACGATTATCGTTACAAGATAATGCACTGTTTGCGGTACTGAACGACGTTACCCCAACAGAGGCCTCTAGCCGGAATGCGTCATTATGGGCATGGTGCTGCGAAGAGATGATGATTACTGCACGCTTTGCTCCGGTAACGATGGTCGAAACCTTGGTCGCCGAACTTCACCATCTGCCCTTATCCCAACCCGAACATTTACTGATGTGGTTACTCGCTTATCAAGAGGATAATGTCGAGAAAATTATTCGTGAAGCAAGCCGTCAGGTCCTCGATATTGAGGAGCGTTTATTCGACCACTCCCTGCGCCACAATCGTACCGTACTAAGCCATATTCGCCGTAAATTACTCAGAATTCAGAGTCTTTTAGTCCCCGAACCTGCCGCACTCTTTCGCCTCCTTAATCGTCCACCCGACTGGTTAGCCGCCGATAGCGTGCGTGAACTCCGCGAATTCACAGAAGAATTTAGCTTAGGTATTAACGATATGAGTAATTTATTGGAACGAATTCGATTGCTACAAGAGGAAGCGAGCGCACAAGCCGTAGAGCAAAACAATCGTACCTTGTATTGGTTAACTGTCGTCACGGTCATGGCACTGCCGATTAATATTATTACCGGCCTTTTTGGGATGAATGTAGGGGGTATGCCCTTCGCCAGCGATCCCCATGGGTTTTGGCATTTACTTATCAGTGCAGCCAGCTTTACCTTATTACTTGTCCTGCTGATTTATCGTCGTACACGCTGAATGCAATCGCTTTGTTCCGCGATGTCATTCCCTTCAGCGTGACCCGATATTATTGATTGCCGATAAATACGTGGCCTTTCGACTTTTTTAACGAGAAAATAAAAGCTGTTTATCTAAAGAAGAAATATCCATGCCTAATCAAAAAAAACTCACTCCCTTAAAGGCGATGATTGCTGCAGTCAGTGGTTACGCAATGGATGGGTTTGACCTCTTAATTCTAGGATTTATATTACCTGCGATCAGTAGCAGTCTCTCTCTTAATTCCGCACAGAGCGGCGCCTTAGTGACTTGGACCCTAATTGGGGCGGTTATTGGCGGAATACTGTTTGGGTTTCTCAGTGATCGGTATGGCCGCGTCAAGATGTTGACCATGACCATTTTAATGTTTGCCGTTTTTACCGGCCTCTGCGCTTTTTCCCAAGGCTATTGGGATTTACTCACTTACCGTACGTTAGCCGGTGTGGGCTTAGGCGGAGAATTTGGTATTGGGATGGCGCTTATCGCCGAAACGTGGCCGGCGCAGCAACGTAACCGAGCCTCAGCATGGGTCGGCATGGGATGGCAACTGGGCGTACTGCTCGCCGCAATCATTGCCCCTCTCTTACTTCCCGTCGTCGGGTGGCGAGGTATTTTTCTAATTGGTTTACTCCCTGCATTATTCTCCTTTTTCCTGCGCCACGGGCTGGAAGAACCCACCGCTTATCGCCAAGCTCAAACTCAGAAACCGCGACTTGGACTGGGAAAAAGTTTGGCGATGCTTTGTCGCGACCGAATAACAACGAAAGCCAGTCTTGGGATATTTATCCTCTGTTCCGTACAAAACTTTGGTTATTACGGATTGATGATCTGGATGCCCACTTACCTTTCTCAGCAATTCGGTTTTTCACTGACAAAATCAGGACTTTGGACCGCAGTTACCGTAGTAGGCATGATGCTTGGCATTGGTCTATTTGGTTTCTTAGCAGACCGTTACGCCCGCTGGAAAATCTTTATCCTTTATCAATTGGGTGCACTGGCGATGGTGATCCTCTATGCACAGTTACAAGACCCAACAGGTATGCTGATTGCCGGCGCGGTGATGGGAATGTTTGTTAATGGTATGGTCGGTGGCTATGGAGCCTTGATTTCAGATACCTATCCTACGGAAATCCGTGCGGTAGCTCAAAATGTACTGTTTAACCTTGGTCGAGGAGTGGGTGGCTTTGGTCCTCTGGTGATGGGATTAATCGCTAGCCATGGCTCCTTTATGCTCGCCATTAGCTTACTGGCTATTCTCTATTTGCTTGATGTGATAGCAACATTATTCCTTGTCCCTAAACAGCAACCGACGACTGAAGACCACTTGGGCGCTATAGGTTAATGTTTTTGCCTCGATAACAATAATCTAAGAGCTTAGCAGCACCTCATCCCACTCACGATGGGGTGCTGTATATTGGCTACTGTAAGCAAGGTCTTCAATCACTATTGAAAATAGACTCTTAAATGATATTATCGAAATAGTGATATTCACTATAGTGACAAAATAAAATACGATGAATCTCATAATGTCATCTTAACGAAATTTCTTGTTAATAAATTCACCCGCTTGAATAAATGCTTTCCTCGATACTGATAGCGCCCCTGCCATCTCAATAAAGCCGTGTATCATCCCTTTCTCTTCAATATATTCAACTTCGATATTCGATTTTTTTAATTTTTCGGCATACAAAAATCCTTCATCTAGCAGAATATCGCATTCACCCGTAAGGATCAGAGCAGGAGGCAGGCCAGTAAATTCCTTAGCTCTCAGAGGTGAAACTAACGTATCATTTCTATCGTGATTATCGATAAAAAAATCAATCATATAGTTATATGCTCCAATCGTTAAGGGTGGATAAGCAGCGTTGCGATGTTTTGAAGAATAATGGTCAGCATCAAACGAAAGATCGGTACTTGGATAAAAAAGAACTTGAGCTTTAAAGTTAACTTTTTCTTTAAGTTGCTGAGTCGTGACCGCGGCGAGGCTACCACCAGCGCTATCTCCTGCAATGGCTAGCTTATCCTTATCTATCCCGAACCTATCAGGATTATCTACAATCCATTCAACAGCGGAGATGACGTCTAGAGGGCCATTCGGTGCAGGAAATTCTGGTGCTAATCGATAGGCTACCGAGATCACTTTCAGGTTACTGGTGGAAGCTAATCTTCTGCAAATTTTATCGTGCGTGTAAATACTTCCCACACACCATCCGCCACCATGTATATAAATTATCGCGCCGTCAGAAGAAATATTATTCGGCGAATATAGGCGTAAGTGAATTTTACCACCATTGCCATTATCTGCTATCGTTACCTCTTCAACATGATCGACAGGTAATATTTTGCCCCCTAATTTCTCCGACATTTGTGCATGGACTTTACGCATGTCGTCCAAGCTTAAAGATTCGAATGGGGGAAAGTTTGATGCTTCAATGATCTCTAAAACATTGAGTGCTTCTGAGCTTAATCTGGTTGGGTCAAGTTTTTCCATATTCTATTTCCTTAGAACTCACTGTTTACATAAATCATGATAACTACACTTGGTCCTAATTAAACTATGATAAGATTATTAAAATAAAAACATCAGTGTCACTTTAATAGTTATAGTCACTACATTATAAAAGAACAAGCCATATTATGTGATCAATGTCGTTAATTTAACACTAATTAGAAATAGGGTTGGATACTAAATAATAAAAATTTTAAATTTATTTTAGTGTTATTTATATGGTTTTTAATAAAAGAGTAGGTGGGTATTTTACTCCTAGCGTTTCATTATTTAAGTGAAATTAAACCCTTTAGTTTTTGACTGAATAAATTAACACACATTCTACTACCACTCTACTTATATTGATATTATATAAGCCACTTTAAAAATAGTTAAACGCTTATTTATTTTAAGAATATTTATAGCCGATTAAATGAGGATAAGACTAAAGATAGCCAGAATGAGTAAAGGATAAGGGTTCATTGATAGAAGAGACGTATTTATCTCTCACTAGGGTTCATTTTATAACCAATCATGGTGCGTGATAGGATCAAAATATGAAAAAAAATCATTACTATAGCGACAATATCATTATTTGTAGTGTTATCATCGCCTTAATCTGGTCATATCTAAAAACGGGTTTTACTAACCCCACCTATTATTCTGAACAGGGTAAATGGGAGTGTAGATATTACACGCCTGAGCTTTTAAAGAAGGCTCCTGATCTTTCTGAACCTTCAACCTACGCTATAGAGCCCTATGTCGATACAGAGTAGCCCAACGACTGCACGTTAGTTACCGACTCATCGTTTAATCTTTCTTGATACTTACCAACAATTAAAGATTTTATATGTTAGGCTGCTAACTGCGTGGCATCTTTATCGCTGGAGGGTATCAATATCAAGGAAATAAACTTAAACATTCCCTTAAGGATCATTGGGCGAGCAATCCGCTTGATGGTTGAGAACGATTTGACGATGGGCAAAGAGGATATCGTCGCGCAAATACATACGATGAGTTTAGCAGCCACCGACGCTGAGGAGCTGATCTACTACCGGTTAGCTATCCAAACGGTAACCCAAAAAAGCCACTAAATCACTTTATTCGCCCGCTAGGCCTTGACCCTTCTTAGCGTAGATCTCGCTAAGAGTGATCTCTTCGCTATGCGAATTTTGTATCTGGTGAAGTGATGAAAGGATTGCTTTCAATGCTGAGGCTTCTTCACGACAGGTCTCTTTCGATAACTTATCTTGGAATGCGTGTAGCAAAGAGTCGAGTGTAATCTTCTCTTTCTTATCAAGTAGAGCTACTGATACTTCACCATATAGACGGTCTATAGTTTCTTCAGGGATTAAAGCCATACAGCGCGGGTTCCTCTCTTTCACTTTACTCGAAGAATTTTACTAAAATTTCGTGATGACTCAAGAGTGGCATTGTTATTTTGTTTTAATCATTTCGAATTGACGTTTTTTTATTGGTAGGCTGGTACTTAATTCTTTGTTTATAATGGATTTAACCGTTGATAGCTGTTATCTACATGATAACTTAATAATCTGTCTCCTTAAAAAGGATACTGATAGTGCTAAATATAAATTTTTAGCGACGCCCAAGGTGAGCGAGGTATTTTTAGGGGGGTATCCTACTTAAGGCATATTGTTCGACAAGAGAAATATGCCCCATACCCGTTTATCCTTAACCCTAAGCTAAGTCCGGTATGGGGTTTATTCACACTTAACGGCCTCAGAGACGACACGTAGCGCATTGCCTCTTTTCGAGATTTGGTACGCATAGAGATTGTCATCAATCTCTTTTATCCACGGAAATTCAATCAGTTCCTCGGGCGGTAGCAGTGCTAACGCGGTTTTTTGTGAGAGGGCATTGACGGCTAAGCGGTGGCTCGATTGAGAGCCAATCACTACTGCCGATCCACCCGGCGCGATGACTTTACCGCAGGCTTCAACTACCACCACATCAGACGATTATAAAAAATATCTTAATGTTTATGTTCTTTGTAATAATTTATTCTCTGAGTATTTTTTTCTATAAGACAGATATTATAGGTAGCATTATATCCATCATTATTTTTTTCATAACTCGCTGCTTCAGCTAAACATTCATTTTCTGAATATAAATCCCATCCTTCTTTGGCTTCCCTAGCTAACTTCGTAAATGATTCCTTATCACGACTTATTTCATCCTGATTTAGCTCTGATTTTAAATATGCTTCAAATTCTTTATTGTATGCTTTTTTTGTTTCTTTCTCTTTTTTCATCATACAATCGATCACATCAGGTGAGTACTTGATATTCATACATTTTTCTATTATTTCATTGGTGTTTTTTTTATCTTTGTCAGATGCAGATGCAGATATTAGTATAATGAAAAATGACAGCACGCTAAATAATTTCACGGCATACCTCCTTGTATATAGGATATTCTTCCTCTTCCTTGCTCAAAGCTAAGTATTATAATATTTCCCTTTATCAGATCGATAACATCATTTTTTTGGTTCCTTCCGAATATCGGAACCATCTTCTGATTTAACACCCCTTGGTATTTCATATCGATAAATACATCCTTTAATATTGGATGTAACTTTTCCCAAGCGATTGAATCTTTCTTTCTATATTTATTATAAAATCTTATTGAATCAATTACATAATCTTTTTAGGTTAACTCAAAAAGTCTTAATTGCTGAATCTCGGTTATATCTTCTATTTTATTTCTTTTTTCTTTTACAAAATCACGAGCATTACAATGGCTTTTATTTGCTCCTTCAGCTATCAGCTTTGCTTTTTCAATAGGGATACCTGAGGATATTAGATCCCTTATTACTCTGTTGGGTGATCTGTGTTTCATATCGTAACCACGACCTATTGTTACACCAGATCCATATTTATCACAATACGAAGATATTCCCGGCCAGTGTAATTTTCGTGAATAGAAATGACTATTTAATAGATTGTTGCCTTCAGCTCTAAACGTGAGAAGTCCTTCTCTCGGTTCCATTTTTTCATCTCCTTGAGCGTAAATAATTACATTCACTGTTATAGCAAATGTTTTTTCTCATTACGATCGTCTTGAGATCCTTTTCCTTGGCGTAATCTCTTTCCCTATAAACGAACCAATCCGCCGGAAGGCGGATGGGTTCTGCTTCGTTAAGCGGGTAACTCTTAGTATACCAAGGGGCCGCCAAAGGGAAGTATCTAGCAGCGTTAACCTGAATATGGTGAAGTCGTTAACCCCTACTGACCAAGCATCTGACTTATAGGACCTAAGGATACTTAATTGAGGCAGTGACCCCGCCATCAATCAGAATATCGCTGCCGCTGATATAGGTTCCCTTAGGGCCAAACAGAAATTCGGCGAGATCGCCAATCTCGTCCGGCGTCCCGCCGCGACCGGCTGGAGAGTTACCCAGCATAGTACGGTAATACTCTCCGCGTTCAGCGCTGGTTAATTCGTCATAGGCTAAAGGAGTATAAACAATCCCGGCACTAATACAGTTGATCCGCGCACCACGTTTCCCCCACTTAACGGCCTCAGAAACGACACGTAGCGCATTGCCCCTTTTCGAGATTTGGTACGCATAGAGACTGTCATCAATTTCTTTTATCCACGGCAGCTCAATCAGTTCCTCGGGCGGTAGCAGTGCTAAATCATCTGCGGTTTTTTGTGAGAGGGCATCGACGGCTAGACGGTGGCTAGATTGAGAGCCAATCACCACCCCCGATCCGCCTGGCGCGATGACCTTACCAAAGGCTTCGAATACCACCGCAGTACCGTAGAGGTCGACCCGTAATAAATTTTGCGCAGCGGATTGAGACGGTGATAATCCCGCCGTATGAATAACACCTTTTACCTCGCCCAGCGCCGTCGCGGTGGCCACTAAAGCGTCGATAGACTCACGGGAGGAGACATCCACATGGGTCGTGCTGACCTCAAAGCCCGCTTTTTTCAGGGTCTCTTCGACCCTTTGAGCCGTTTCAATAGCGATATCGGCGAGCAGGATTTTTTTGCCCACACTGACGCGGCGTGCGATAGCTTGAGCAATAGATCCACTCCCGATGACAACAATAACATCTGACATAAGAAGACCTCGTTAGTCGTGTAGTGTGAATAATGGCATCTGTTGGCGCGACGATTATCGGGTCAGCGACCTCTTCGTAACGGACGTCGCCCACACCGTGCATCATCATTGCAAACATTGTTACCTCCCAGTAAGTGAGTGGTTACTTAGTACTAGTTTGATCGATATGATTTGCTGTCGTGAGCGGGGAAAAGAACGTACGGTAGTGTATTAAGGCGACACGCTCGGATGAGCCAGCTCGCGTTTTTTAACAATTACAATCATCGCCAGCCTCTCGACATTCTGGTATCACGAGTTGAAAGCTTTCAGCAAAATCACCAGCCGCCATACCGTTGATAATGGCAACAATAGTGAACTCAGACTAGAGGGGAAATAGCGAATGACGTTATCAATCCCATTCATTAATACCTATCGATCGTCGCAGCATCAGCCGCGAAGAATTAATCGCGGCGCTGGCTAGCAGAACGTAAAAAAATCTTATAAATTACTTAAGTGATAAAGAATCGAGTAGATATAACAATAAAGAATAATAAGACGCGCCACTGTGAGGGTTAGGACTCGATCAGCTCGGCAAACGCCCTGTTTAGCAAGGAATAAAAATGAAGAAAACGTTGATAAGTCTCTTATTCACCGCATCGCTTACCGCGCTCTCGGCACACAGTGCTACGCCACCCAATACCTTAGTGGTCGCGCAATCGCTTGATGATGCGATCAGTTTTGACCCGGCCCAGGGTTTCGAAACCTCTACCGTCCAAGCCTTTACCAACTTATACCAACGCCTGCTGCAATCGGATCCTTCTCACCCTGTCGATTTACGCCCCACACTGGCCACACATTGGCAAGCGGGGAGCGATAATCGGAGTTTAACCTTCACGTTACGCGACGGGGCGACTTTCGCCAGCGGCAATCCGATCCGTCCTGAAGATGTCATCTTCTCATTATCACGTGTGATTAAGTTGAATTTAGAACCTTCATTCGTTCTGACGCAACTTGGCTGGAATGCAAAAAATATCGATAGCCAACTGACAAAAAACAGTGCTAATCAAGTCACGCTGCATTGGGATGCTGCAGTCAGCCCAGCCTTTGTGCTGAGCCTGCTTTCTGCACCGGTGGCCTCTATCGTCGATGAGAAAGAAGCGTTAAGTCATCAAGTTAATAATGACTTCGGGCACCAGTGGCTATCCAGTCATTCCGCGGGCAGCGGTCCTTATCAAATCCGTCGCTACGTTCCTCATGAAGTGCTATTGATGACCGCTAACCCGCGCTCACCCGCTGGGGCGCCCAAACTCAGCACGCTATTAATTAAAAATGTTCCTGAAGCGGCAACGCGCCGTCTCTTAGTTGAGCAAGGGGATGCGGACATTGCACGTAACTTAGGCAGCGACCAATTCAGTGCATTGCAACATAAGCCAGGCGTCACGCCAGTCTCCGTGCCTATCGCCTCGCTTTACTACCTGCTGTTTAATACGAAATCTTCCGCAACGCTTAACAACCCGGCCTTCTGGGAAGCATCGCGCTATCTGTTTGATTACGATGGAATTGCCAATGGCTTATTAAAAGGCCAATTTTCTATTCACCAATCGTTCCTCCCCAGTGGCTATTTAGGTGCCCTTAACGACACCCCTTACAGCTATAACCCGGAGAAAGCGAAAGCAATTTTAGCGAAAGCTGGCCTCTCCAATATCTCCTTTAAGGTCGTGGTCAATAACCAACCGCCATATTTAGATATTGCGCAAGCGCTGCAAGCCAGCTTTGCAAAAGGTGGGGTAAAAATTGAGTTAGTGCCAAGCCTAAGCAGTGAGGTCACCGCTAAGATGGCGAGCCATCAGTTTGATGCGACCGTAACCTCATGGGGACCCGACTATTTCGATCCTAATACCAACGCCGCTGCCTTTGCCACCAACCCGGAAGATGGCAGTAGTACACTTGCCTACCGCGCTGGCTGGCACATTCCTGAGCTGACCGCCGAAACACATAAGGCGGTAGCCTTAACGGATAACGCTCAGCGTGCGGCACTGTATGAGAAATTACAACGCCAAGTCCAGAAAAGCTCGCCTTATGTCATTGGCTTGCAAGCCCACCAGCTGATCGCCCTGCGCAGTAACCTTAAAGGGTATCAGCAAGGAATGAACCCTGACATGGTCTATTACAGCCAGGTAACAAAATAATGGCAGTGTCTGCGTCCTCCTCTGGTCGCAGCATGCCGGTCAGGCGGCTTGTACAGCGCCTGGCGGGTAATCTTTTTTCATTGGTGATTACCCTGCTCGGTTTGTTAGCGTTTACCTTTACTCTCTCCCACCTCTCGCCAGTCGATCCAGTTTTACAACTGGTGGGAGATCACGCCACGGCCTCCACTTATGCGCAGGTTCGCCACCAACTTGGGCTTGATCACTCGCTGCCTGTTCAGTTCTGGCATTACTTACAGCAACTCGCCCAAGGCCACCTCGGTGTATCGCAAAGCACAGGCCAACCCGTAGCCGACGATCTGTTACGCACCTTTCCGGCAACCTTTGAGCTGGCGACCTGCGCCCTAATCCTCGGCGCTAC
>Ga0157363_1006792_pt1 | contig 10805 bp, 7 predicted proteins | sample AttsexASBM1_FD_111477 | JGI IMG/M metagenome (GOLD analysis project Ga0157363, IMG submission 111477) | Fungus gardens microbial communities from leaf cutter ant in Ribeirão Preto, State of São Paulo, Brazil - Atta sexdens ASBM1 | ecosystem: Host-associated > Fungi > Mycelium > Unclassified ...
TGGTAGAATAGAATTATTGATTAATACAACAACTTCCGCCGCGCAGTAAGTCGCGTTCTGTATGCAAGAGCTATAAAAATCGCTTGATAAGCTTCATTCCAAAACCTATCGAAAAAAAAGTATTGGAATTTTTCTGTGACCAGTTATATACGTCAAAAAATTGCAACAGATTTTTTTCTGTGGTTTTCAGAATATTATTTCGAAAATTATTATTTATAAATAATTATAAATATATACACCAATAGGAGAACATTAATCCAACTATCGACGAGATATTAAAGACCGACATCTTTACGGGAATTCGCGTTCTTGTGAATATTAAAGTGATTAAAGCGGGGAGCATAGACTTTTGCATAACACGTAATGCATAAGAAAATGTACCAATCAAAGTCCTTTGTTTCTTTCCTTTCCTTGAAATAAAGAACTCTGATTGGTTGGATTTCTTATGCCTCATGTGTTATGCATTATGCAAGAATCTGTGCTTAAGAATATATCCACACAATTTGCATAATCGCATAAACGTATGTATATCATATTTTATGTGCGTCTTTATAAAAGAAATGCAATTGGATAATTTTCTTTATGCATACGTTTATGCGACTGTGCAAGTTGTGTGAATATACTTTTAGAGTTAAAAACTAATAATATTGTACTTTTAATAATATTGTAATTTTATGATTTATTAGTTTAGTAGACGTATTTATGCATTTAGAATTCAATAATACTCGATTTTTAAAATTATGATTTCATATTATCGTCAAAATTTATTATCAACAGAGATGATAACTTCAGAGAAAAAAATTGTAATTTTTCTGCAATATATAGGATATTATAGCTTTACAAATATATATATTTATTTATGGAACATTAATGTAATAAAAAATTATAAAATTTAATGATATACATATAGCCAAATATTTATGTTAATAATAGCAAATTTATATCTTTTATATATTAATTAATCGATAATGTCAATGTTCTTCAATTATCTCCCTTGGGGACGCTCCCTCTTTTTATACCGCCGAAAATTTGCCTAGGGTTGACGATCTTTAATAGTGGGTGTTTTCCAGCAAGGATACAGACACTGTGTAACACAGTGAATCGTTTTGTCCTTTTTTAACGTAGGCAAACAACAAGGATGTAACGATTCACTGTTATATTATGTTCTTGTTAGAAAGCACTCACTATTATCGATGATCAGTATCGAGGTGTTTTACAGTTAAAGCTGGATCGAGCAAATAAGCACGATAGCCATTGATATATGCATTATACGTATATTATATATATATATAAGGAGAGGAAGAAGGAACATAACCAACGAAATAATGAATAACAGAACTAACATATATAATGTGTGAATATTTTATTATTCATTTATTATTTCTGTGTCACACGCAGAATTAATTAAATATCCTTGTGACAGTCGTATTGCCCATTCCGTTTACCATTTCGTATTTTTTAATACTAATTTATAGTATGTACACGGATGTGTGGCGTGAAACTGTCGTTATATTTTTTTTTAAATTACGACAAGCTTGAAGAGGAAGAAACATGTAATATATACGATAAGAAACGTCTAAGTTATTATTGATAGACAACGCCTGAGCTCTGGGAATTCGAAGTCATCGTCAAATATTTATTTTTAATTTTTTTTTAAATAAATAAATTATTGTCAGTTAATTAACAATTGATCAACTAATTTCCTAGTAAAACGTAAGATCAATTATACGTTTAGTCAAGATCTTGTGAGTAATTATTGTAGATTAGTACATCATCGCAAGAAAAGCGATGATTTTAGAATGAAATCGACAAGCAAACATTGATCACAATCGCGGGAGATCATATTTGAAGAGCTGAGCGAGAATAAAATAATTGAGATACACGTATAATGAATAGGATAAGATCGCAACAATAGGGAAAACTATGCATAGAAGCAAGAAAGATTTGTAGAAAGGTTTATCAAAATTTTTTAATTTAACAAAATAATATATAAGTAAAGCTTATAAAAATTATCTTTTTAAATTCTATTTTATAAGAAACTTTAAAATAATAAATAATAAAATTACTCAGATTGTTAAAAAGAAGAAACTTTTATCTCTGTATTTCCATGTATTATTATAGTACATACGATTTGCTATTATGTTATGTAGCTTTTATATGCACTATAGTATTTGAAAATATAAGGATGAATTTTTCGGGAGGCGGAGAATTTAAGCTATCGAAGATTGAACTATGTGCGAAGTTGCAATCCCATTTTGCTTCATTATATCGCAAATTGCGATACATTGATTTATTAGCATTAGCCTCAATGATATTATCGAGGATCACGATTTGTACTAATCGTAAAGATTAAATTACCGCGACGGGCGAGATGATTAAATGAAGTAATAACCTCCTCTCCATCACCCAGCTCCGCGTGCATACATACGAGAATAGTCTAGGTGCAGCACTCTAAAAGAATGAGTTGATAATTTCCTGCACGAGGTACCGATCACACAGTACAACTCAGATTTCATTGATGTGTTGATGAATGTTGTATGCCCGTCCGCCCCTCCTGGATTCTTTTGGTACTACGATTCGGTGTTGCGGTATCACAGCTTCCGCTTCGAGTTTCTTCTTGGCCTCTTCCGTCGCGTTTCTGTCAGCTATTAGATCGCTTGGTCTAGAATAAACAAATGTGGTCTCCGCGCCGTGAGATTGTCCGATAGTTGCTGAGCCTTTCAGGATATTGTCCTGAGCGCTCAACAGTTGCTTGAACCGCTCATCATTTTTTTCGTTCTGGGCAGCATCGTCCATATTGCGAGCCGATCTCGAAGACACATCAATTGAGGGTCCTGTCCGTTCATTATTCGTTATTCGGTCTTGTTGTCCATTGTCGTTGCTTGTGAGATTCAATTTTGGATTCAGATTAAGACCTAGCCATTGAGTGAACAACGCGATACCTTGCTCGGCGCTAGCGGACACTGCAGCAATCAACTCATCAGTGTTAAGAGTGTCCTCTTCTTCGTCTGCGTTATCAATGGGCTCTATCGTTTCCGTGATGCTGTGTAGGATCGAAAGGAAGTAACAAGACATTCTTTCATATATAATATATTTTTTGCATTTCAAATACTTTCAACTAGATCACAGAGATACTTACGCGGAAACTTCCACTTGTCGGACACCCTGATAGAAATTGAAGCATCCTATATGGTATGTGGCTTGCGGTGCACCCAACAAAGCCGGTTCGATTACCATACAACCATCGTAGCCACCGACATCAGATTGCTTCACTGATGTAAATCGCGCGCAAATCTGAGCCAAATCCGACAATAAATTCATGCATGTCGGTTTATTGGCTGCGTTCGCTACAAAAATAAAAATATTAATTCGATTAATGTGTCATTTATCTGATACAAAAAATGTAGATATTAATAGAAATATTAAAATATCTATATTATAAATCGAAATATAAAACAGAGGCTAGAAGCCTAATGTGAGAAGAATAAGAAATATAAATTAAAATAAAAGATTACGAAAAACTATTGAATAACGGTAAAATTATATTAATATTTTCAATTGAATTTTAATCTATAATTCAACGTGTTAAATTTAAATTATTAGACAATATTAGGTTTAATTTAAAATTCAATACAAATAAGATTTCTTTATTATCATTACGATTTGATTACTTGCCGATCTTTATCGTTGCATTGTGAATTGGATTATCGCCATAGCTCAAATTTAATGAGATATTCTGCTCTTTCTGCCTAATATTGACGCAAGCTGGTCCACCTAGATCAATAGTGGCCGTCAAGTTTAGGTCAACGCAGCAGAGACAACCGGAAGTCTGACACAGGCACTTGGATTGCGACGTGGACGATCTCGCCTCGACCTCCGGCAGGTTCCATGAGAGCAGGGTCTCTGCGGACAGGAAACGCATGTGTGTGTATATGTACACATATATGTGAGAGAGATAAGGGACGCGCGTGGCAGAGAAACTCGGAATAGAGAAATCGGAACAAAACGAAAGTCGTGCCGCCGATCGAAAGTCAAATAGAAGTCAAATTTCTACACATTTCACCGCCGCGTCGTAAAAGTTTTCTTTGGATTCTCCTTTGGAGAAATGACGAATTAGACTGTGACATTTGAAACGTTTATACCCACGTTTATGGACCGGAGAACTACACTTGGATGCTAATAAGTGTGCCAATGCATGGATTTCCATTGGTGTACTTTCTCGCGCATTGTCGAGATCGAGCGATTGAATGACAATTTTGAGGGCATCTTTCGTCAATTTTTATGGACGACGATATGGATTGACAATAGAGACAAAGTAGCTTAGAATTGAGTATAGCATAAGAAATTAGAGAACAAAGATCTTATTTAAACTGTTATCGTGGAACTCTTACCCAAATATTTTTTAATGTATACGAAATGGATTAATAATTCGAAAGTCATATGTGATAATAATATATATTAATAATATATATTAAAGAGTTTAATCTGTTTAAAAATAGAAAATAGATAAATAAAATTGCTTTTTAAAATTTTAAATGTATATATTGCATTAGAAAAGTAAGTAACTTTCTCTCTCTTTTCTTTGTAATACAACTGTTAGCAACAATACAATTTCAAATAACACTGTAAAAAGAATTATTTATTCTAACAATAAATTATCGTATTCATGGCACAAGTTAGTTTTACTTCATGGCAAGATGAATTAAACGCCAATTTATATTTCGTTTTTCAAACAAATAGAAAGTAATCGGTCATATAATCTCTTTTGCAATCGCGTTTATCACATGAATGATACAAAACAATAATATAATTGTGCCAATGTAAGCAAACACGTGCGTCCGCGCATTGAAATCTCCGGCGCGTGTTCTCACGCGAACCCGAATCTTCGCACTAGCGTTTCTTAATCACATTTTGCTTCAAACAGCTCACCGAGCAATCCAGCGGACGCGACGACCACCAACGTGACCATCAGCACCAGGATCGTTGCTCTCACAGCCATGGCGTATTCCTCAAAATTATTATTAGTTCAATTGAGCCGTTCCTTTTACGATCACGCTCGATCTCTTGATCGAGCAATAGTCGGATGATCGGGATCTATTGCGGTGCTGTGACCGCGCGAATGACGAATGATTCAAAATTAAACTAACGCGCGAGTGAGAAGATCTTCGGAGATCCTGCCCGGCAAAGAAGAAGCTTAAATCTGGATACGGCGCCGGTTCCATGAGTGTCGGATCACCGACCGGTTCGGCGGTCGGTACGAAAACAGGGGACAGGATTGGTCAAGATCGTTGTGGTCGGTGGGGCACCCCGGACGGCCACCGTCGATGTGCGACGCGACGTAACGAGGGGGCAACAAACGGCGGGCAAGGAACCTCATCTGGGTGACCGGGTGACCTCCTTCCTCTGCCAGCTTACCGCGGGGGAACTGCGACCATTGGCACTATGCCCCTCTGCGACGTGTCGGCATAAGACGTGTCGGCGAATGGAGAACAAGAGGTATTGGGCTACTCTTTGAGTATTATTGTCCGTGAAGCTGGAAGTGGATGATTTTGAGATTTTTCTTTGAGATTACTGAAGCTTTGGAGATTTGATATATAACAGATCTACAATTTTCTCGAAATTTTGTAGAAAACGGAAAAGTAGAAATTCATATTTTCTCTCTTTGGAAATTTCTTTCTGAAGATTATTGTTTCGAGACATCTTCACATTCTTACGTGTGAAAGTCATAAAATCCAATAAAATGCTGTTATAAATTTTCTAGTTGGAATAAAATCAAAGTCTGATAAATCATAATCTTCTAAAATATTTTAAAATATTTACTTGTCAACAAATAAATTCAATAGCACTGAAATTATAAAAAAATAATAATTTTAATATTTTGTCAAACAATCTTGCCATTCGTAATTTTATAAGATTTTCAAACGTTTCATTTTGGAATTATCGATATTGTTAACTTTTTCCTCTTTAATTTCTGTAGAAATTACTGCATAAACAAAAAAACATTAATGTATATGAAGTATTTAAAGAAGCTCTTACTTTGTGAGCAAGTGTTTTCTAATTTAATAACGATAATGACTTATCTCCTTTCTTTTACTTGAAGATCCTCTCCTCGGCTTTCACCGTTTGAAGAAAAGTCACGATCTTCGCGAACTGCAAAATCACTTACGATTCCGTTTTATGGATTGTACAGCGAATCGCGTTTCTGACATCTTTCATTTTTTTGGAGTGTGGGCGCGGTGACTATGAGAGATGAGAAACGGAGCGAAATATGTGACCGTAGACTGGGCCGACTGAAAAGACATTCTCTTCTCGAAGGGGAACATTCCTTTCTGAAATAGACTCGATTCATTAACAGAAATGTGACTTTCTCTATTCGTCTGTAAAATTTATCTTTTTGCGTTAGAAATGCGCAAAATGTGTTGAACAACATTTGATGAAGCCGAGAGACGAGGTCGCGAAATGTAGATTACGATCAATTTCGAAAATAGATTTCAATAAAAAAAATCGATTTCTCTTCCAGCCTATAGAATTACGTCAGAAGAGGGAACGATCGGAAGTAATTCACTCATAATCTGCTCTGTCATCGATCGTCGCCGCGGAAATGATCGGCGGTTAGATAATTGCACAAATAATAGTGTTGTGCCGTCAATATCGTGCGACGTCAATGTCACGGCTACGCGATTACTCCACCTTAATCGCGAATCTAATCGCCGATAAGCGTGATTGCACTTGTCGGAAATTGCCCATAATCCTTTTTTTTCCATTTTTTTCTTTTCTGCAACGCGATACAACCGCGAAGAGAACGTGGAGATACATTGCATCCAAATGATTATTCCACGACGTTACGTAAAAACTTGTTTGCCTCCCGTTTAATCGGGGCCTACATATTTCCGGGTCATACGTCTCGTTCATCAGTTTAGGAATCCCCGAAGATTCGAGTTATCATCCAAGATAGCCTGGGTAGCGATGGGATCAAATACAGCGATGCATTTTGATAACTTCTGTATCCTATCATTGAAGAAATCTGTACATTTCTTCTGGCTTTTAAAACACCGCATAGGAGTAGTTTTTACCAAAGTATTTATTATGTAGTTATAAATAATTTATTCGTACTAAAGCTTTGTTTGACGCTGAAAATGCGTTTAAAAATTATGATTAAAAATCTCTCTGCTATAATCATTTTTAAAATTTTAAGTTCTCTCCCTTATTATATATATGCTATTATTTCTTGAAGCACTTAAAGAGATGGAATATATAATAAGTCACTACTCGCGATAAGTTTGATGCCATCGCTATCGACGACCTGGGGCATTGAAGAACAAACGAACAAATATTAACCAAGGTAAACCACTCTTGGTGAGCCACTACTTTCTTCGACCCACTAACCGGAGAAAGGCCCCTCCTTAGCCAAAACATAATTCCGTGAATCGATTGAAGACGAAGGAACGTACAAACAAATGAACAAATATATGAACATATGAGCGAGCACGTGCATTAATTTCGTACTGCACTCGTGTCGTTCGTTGCGTTCCGGATATTTTTCTTTTCTTTCTTCTCTCGTACGGCGACGAAATTCCCGCGAGAGACTGGACGCGCACGAAAGTGGGTCTTCGGTTAGAATTTGTGTCACAAACCGTGGTATTTATGGTTGGCACGAATTTATGGCGCCGACTGATAGTGTCTGCGCTCAAAGTTAGAAAATATTTTTAAAAAATGAAAATAACTTGATTAATGATATTAATTCTCAATACTCCTTATCTTTAATTTTCTTTGAGAATCAAGTTACCAGTTTTCTTCAGAATGAGAAAAATTTTAATTTATATATTACATATATATTGTATAAATACACATACACATACATATTATATAATTATACATGTATTTATATAAAATTTTTTTATTCGTATTATATATTTTTAATATCTATAATTTTATTTTAATTACAATAAAAAGCATTAAAGAAAACAAAAATTAAAAAAAGAAATTATAAAAAGAAAATCAACGTTGTTTATGTGATTTTTTATCTGCTTGAAGTATTCTTGAAAAGTGATTATCTTATCAATAATTGTCAGACAAATTTCAAAAAGCTGATTTATTATTTATGGTTATTAAGGATGAAATAGATGTCAAACAATGATATAGATGTCAAAACAATTAGTATGTGCAATGCGAATAAAGAATTGATGTCACTTACGCTAATCGTAGATGCACTGCGAGTCATCGATATAGTTTCGTTGGTAGAAAATATAATAATAGGTCACATTATTATGATGACTGTAAATTAATTATAACTGTAATACTTATAAAATCGAATTAATCGTATATGTAATTTCTGTCATGTATATCATTTTATAATATTAATTTGGAATACCCTATATGCCATTCAACTTTTTATAATAACAACCTAAACAAATTCAGATAAGCATATTGCAAAGATCATCCCCAGGGCGACTTGTCACTTTTTCTCTCGGAATCCGGACGCAATTAAAGGACGTTGGACGTCATCAGCGTGACTTTCCCCTCTCCTGCGGATATTTTCGTGTGAGTTGAATCATCCGGAACCATCTTCATTCATCTGTATACATCTGAGCATCTGGTACCGGTTCGAGGAGAGATGGAAAAGTGGACTTCCCGCTTTCGTCGTCGAGACGACGGTAACGCCGTCATAGTCCGATGAAGGACGACAAAGAATCGGAACGATGTAGTTGGTTAGGGACCGCCTCTGATTTACCTAGAGCACATTAGAATGTTTAATAATCCTAACAGCGGCTTGGCGGACAGGTGGTGGTGGCCTGACCGACTTTTAAAGAAACCTTGGGGGGAGTTAGGCGGCATCTTCAGTTGGACATTGGCCTCCGTAAGACGAAGAGTCAGGGAAAAAGAGCTGTAGGGTGCAGGAGACAGGAGAGCACGAGCACGGCTGCCTCCTCGGATTTCTTTTCGACAACCCACAGGTGGGTAAAGTTACAATTTGTGCATTTGGAAGGTCTGAAAAATTGGGAAACGTGCCACGATAAAAACGAGAAGTCTCTCACTGAAGAATCGCCCACGTGTGAATAATTAATCATTTAACGTGATAATGCGAAATTCTTTAAATAATTTTTATAAAATAATATATATCTTCTGTGTGTAGCTTTTATATGTTTAGTAGAATTACATATCTGTAAAATATTAATTAATAAAATAAAGCTTGTATATAAAATTAAATTAACGAATATTTCATGATCTTTGCTTCTTTATTATGTATTATATGAAATTGAGTTTTATTTGATACATTAAATTATTTGAATATTAAACATTACACATGCTCCATTAAATTTAAATAATGTACAATTAAGATTCACATATTATTATTACATAATTATGTTATAATAATATAAATGCATTCTTTATTTATAATATTTATTATCTTGCTTAACATTAATGAATATTTATTAACTATCTATTATCTTGACAAGTGTAGATTTATGAAGCAAAAATATATAGAAATTATTTTATAGATCACCGCTTGCGCTCAATTAAACTTCTCACACTATCACTTCCGCGATTTGGTCTCCGCACGAAGCGACGCGTGAGGAATCGATCTCACATACGATGTGTCAAAACGTAGTGTTGATCGTATCCAACATCTTGACCATATGTAACGCACTTTATAACGGTGACACGAGTGTTTATTCCGCGCGTAAAGCTACGCATCTTCTCGTGCTACTAAAGTCTGCCATCGAGTCTCTCGAGTAAGCGCCTTTCTTATACGCACGCCTTTGACCGTGACCGAGATTTGGGTCAACCGGTCGCTAGTAACTCGTGTTTAAAACCGGAAGGAGAATACGTTTTCCGCGTCTGGGACGTTTCGTCCGGTTGTTTATTTGAAAGATAAAAGTATCGCGATGGTTCTGGTAGAGATATTTTTATGAATCGGGAAGTAGAAGTATGAAATTACCGCTCTACCTCAACAATTGACGAGTGTCTCTATTGTTTGCCGATGAGGGTTATGGAATAATTATTGGAAGGCGGGAGAAATAATTATGAGAAAAGAAATACATTTAACATACTCTTTTTTTTTTAATGTGATCTCAAAAGTTGCTTAATCGACGTCGCTCGACGAAATGAGCTTTCGAGAAAAAGATTAGTAATTGTATGTAAAAATTGTAGATATCTAGATGTTTTATTAAAATTATGTGAAAGAAGACCTAAAAAGTTTTGGAAATTCTTAATCAATTGAACGGCTTTTAAAAAAATTTTGCAGTTATGTTAATTCAAATATGTGTAAATATTTCATATTATTCATTAGAATAATATGTATATAAATGAGATATACTGATTATCTATTAAAAAAATTTAATCTTTGAAAATAATTTTACTATATAATAGAAAATATACTATAAAGCAGGTATAAAACTACAAAGTGACATTCGTCATGCTAATTTAGAATTACGGCACGTAAAATCTATTTTTTACGGTTCTTATTGTCGTGCCTTTTTATCAGAATCGGCCGAAAGAAGCTGTAATAAGACTAGAACGTGCGTGCCACTACAAAATGGATATTTTTCACAGTAATATTATAATCGCATATGTTCTTGGCATTGTTTCCAGAACAGAGTGGAAAGATGCGATTATCGACGATTTTTGAATTGTTGCTGATCCTCTTGTTGGTGGCCTTTGCGGCTTATGGCCGAGTAATTGGTGAGAGAAACAGCTTTAAGAAAAAAAAATAAATAATAGAAGAACAAAAATAAAAATTTCGAAAACACAGAAATAAATTTTTATACAGATTTCATTATACATATGAATGTATATAAAAATAA
>Ga0157363_1006793_pt1 | contig 10804 bp, 7 predicted proteins | sample AttsexASBM1_FD_111477 | JGI IMG/M metagenome (GOLD analysis project Ga0157363, IMG submission 111477) | Fungus gardens microbial communities from leaf cutter ant in Ribeirão Preto, State of São Paulo, Brazil - Atta sexdens ASBM1 | ecosystem: Host-associated > Fungi > Mycelium > Unclassified ...
AATTTTCAAAGAATATTGTCCCATTTAAACTAAATATTTTTGAACAAGTTATATTATTTTAGTAACAGAAAGATAATTACATTCTTTAATAATTTGAAGCATTCGTTTTTAATAATTTGAAAATATTAATGAAACAGAAAATATTGCTACAAGCGATTTTTGTAAAGTCTTGCTCTTTATCTTTCTCGACAAAATTAATAAACTCGATAAAGGTTGAGCAATAATTGGCGAGAACATGAATGTTATATCGCCCCATAAAAAAAAGCAATTTTATTCAATGGTATCGTTCGATCGCGGCTGTAATCGAATTGAAGATAAGACGCGGCGCGCAACGAATGGAATTTAAAGAACCACATTCATCCTGATATTGGTACCCTCTTTCATTTCGCGACAGAGTGCGTGAAGTGATCCAAGTTTTAATCGCGCCGGCACACGATGGCAGGAAATGACGATCGCTTATACTTAGAGAGCACTTAAGATTCTGCAACCGCGTCCACTGTCCATTGGCGTGAAAATAAGTGGACATGGAAATACACTCAAAATTCATTTTCCACGTATAATTAGTAATAAATCAATTATTTTTCATATAATTAAATTACTTATATAAAAAAATTAAATAAATCATTTTACCTTAAAATAAAAAGTTACAATAACTAGTCAAATAAAAAGTTATTTATAATACAATCATAAAATAGCTTCCGGTTTTGTTTGACAAAGTAAATTAGATAATTATCGCGAAATCATAGATACGAATTATAGCTGAAATTAAGTGTTGCCAAATTATAGCTGAAATTAATTGATTCTAATTTAATGCTGGTTGCTTCTGAATAAGATGTTATTGAACACATTATGCGAAGGTAATATTGTCGCGAAGTATTTCAAATTCTCTAGTTTCATTGATCGTGAGCGTGACACTCGAAACATTTAATTATGTTTGTTTTTATCTCTTTTATAAATCAAGCACTCTTAATTTATTGTATATTTATAATATTATCTCTATGCTAATAATTATTTTAAAATATTCTTTATCCACATTTTTATTTTAATGAATATTATATTAACAATATAATTTTGCGAGCAATTTGAATTAACTGAAATATGTATAATAAAGTATATAAAAATTACTTTGAAATGTACAAATACTTTTAAACATTCTAGAACGTTTCGTTCAACAAAAGTCAACTTTCTACTTTATCCAGATTTATCTTTGACAAATAATATTCTTATCAAATTCCCATGTAACTTTGTTATAAGTTAAGATTTTTCTTGGTATTTCGTACACAGTGTATTACTCATCGAGTGATGACGTATATCACATTATGACCCAGAATACGGAGCATATAATGAGTCAGAATTTTTTTTTTATAAACATATTATAGTACAGATCAAAATTTAGTTTAAAAATATCAATAATATACTAAATTGATATAGAAAACGTGTCCACTAATTAATAAATGACTGACAAAAAAGACGCGAGAAATGTTAGTTTTTCATCGCAATTTGTTGATTTTAATAATTCAATTTTCGCAATCATTTTCGTCGATCCAGAAAGTGAAGCGCTCAAATGAAATTATCTTTCTTGAAAAGAATTATCTATCTTCACGTCGTTGTAGATTTATTGTCAATTTCACAGCATTGTTTTCCACTCGAAAGACGATTGTAGGAAGCAAAACCGAAATTCCTGTAGGATAGGATAATCAATCATAATCTAGAGTAAACGATAATATTTGTCGAATAGTCAAAATACAGTAGAAATCCAAGATATAATCTAATAAAGAATCGATCAATGAATCAGTTAATAATACAGTTTCGCATTTTACTTAATTTATCTGTGCGATGCGAAGCATCAATTTTCTTAAGTATCTTTATTTAAAGAGTCATTAAATTTAAGTTTTCTTTGTATAAAATGCATCAATGCGTTAATATATTCTTATAAAGTATATATATTAATTTATAAAATATAAACTCTCGATCTCGAAAAATTCTATTCCAAATCAAACTGTCTCCGTATGAGAAATAGCAACTTATTGTTAGTTCCTATTGAGATACATTTGTGATAATGGGCGTCACGTACGTGATGCACGTAAGGATACATTTAGAATAATCAGAGAGAGGCCCATTTCGCCGAGGCAACGGCCATGGCGACCGGCACACCGGCTTGCTAATAATAGGAGGAGAAAATAGTAAAAGATAAAAGACAAGACAAATGGAGAGAGGAGAAATGTTTAACGGGAGGGTGGACATGAGCCAGGGGGCACAGGCCGCGTTTAATTCCGTACATCTCTATTTTTGGATATCGCGCGTGTTATCCTTGTCGCCACGACTGGAGTTTGGGGTGCATGCTCCGGAGGGAAGTCGCCCTTTATTTGGCACATCAAGTGGCTCGTAGGAAAAGTGTAGTAAAATAAACCTACCACAGTTATGTTTAGAAAACGTTAAGGAGATGTCTGCTATTTTTGTGTCTATTACTTTCTGATTACTAGATACATGTGCTTAAAAATAAGTAGATTGTTTGAACAGTTGGCTTGTATATAGTATTAATGTTAATTAATCACATTTGTAGTTCTGGGAAGTTATTTCTGAAGAGCACGGCATCGACCAGTCAGGCATTTATCACGGTGACAGCGATCTACAGCTCGAACGAATCTCTGTATACTATAATGAAGCGTCTGGTAAGGACATATTGTAAATATTATATTATGCTTTCTTCTCTATCTCTTTAATTCTAAATAATTTAACTTGTTTTTAAATTTAATTGATTATTTTTCGCGTGGAATAATTATTACGTACTGCACTAGAAAAATATTTCTTCAATTATTTCTAACAAATATTTTTAGTAAATTAATTCATGGTAAATTAATAAATATATAATATATAATAATTAGAAGTTAGATTACTTGGTGCATTTGATATCTTAGTGGAAGAAAATGTATATCAAAAGATAAAAAAATATCAAAAAGTATCAAAAGCGATAAAAAGTAGACATTTGTAATAATACCTAATTAAATAATTTAATTAATACTAATTAAACTTGTAATGCTATTTAATATTTTATGAACATATCCTGATTATATTTAATAAACACATTATTAAATAATTCTAACGATATTCTGACGTTTAATAAATTGGTAGAAAATAAATTCTGACATACAATCTTTATATAATTTGAAAATATAAAGAGAAAACGCGTAGAATCTTTCTAATGGAAATCTCTTCGGAGGATTTTGTCCTCGCGTCTAAAATAGCAATAACGAGAAAGATAGAAGATCGCGTGTCTTGCACTTAAGACAAGGAGCGTTGAGACACGCATTTTATGCTGAAAATAGCCATCTTATGTGGTTGGACTTAAGATTGTAAGTTACAACTGCAACACGATTTCAGAATTTCTCATGCATTCGTTTGTGTCGCGAAAACAGGATTATTTCTGAGAATACAACGTGCTCCAGAGTAGAAACAGTTTAATTAACAAACGAGTGAAATACGCACCATGCATCCGTTGTCGCGACTAATTTATTGTTGGAAATAGAGTCCAATGCACGTTATAAAAACCTATTTTTTAATGAATTCTTTCATTTTCATTTTTCCTTTTTATTATTTTAATTTACATTTTTAAAACTATTTCATATTCATTTTTTTTATTAGAAAGAACGTAATATTCAATACCCTTTTTTTTATACCCTTAACGTACAGTTTTTGAAAGGTTCTTTTTTAGGAATTTAAATGAGTTTTTACACGATTTTCATCTTTCTTTTTTACTGTTTTAATTTATATTTTTATAATTATTATGCTTTTCAATCAAATATTCTCGTAACAACGTTGAAAGTTAACGCTTTCTAATTATTAATATCTTATCAGTAATTGTCATTAATCAAGATTATTTATGTTTAAAATTAAAATTATTTTATATTATGTTGATAACCCCGCATTGATAAAATGCAAATCTCTATATTATCCTGACAATAGTTACTCATTTATAAACGATACAGACATACATCGATTGATGTACGCATTTCCGTCGATCATTATGGTCGGCATGAGTTTTCGATAGAATAATGATCGATTTAATATGGATACCTTGGAATCTTATATTACAATTATTGAATGTCTATCTTTATGTTGATATCCATTTTTTTGACGTTACTTAATAAAAAGTTACATTTAATATGGAAATATTAGATTAATAAGATCTCTAATTACAGAAATTAATTTCTGTATATATAATAGTAAAAAATTTTTTATATAAGTCGTCCTTCTTTTAAATATCTTTAGATATTTCTCACATGGGCGTAGCCAAGAGGTTTTCCAAGGAGGGGAATCAAATTAGAATTGATTCTTGAACCGGGGAGGGGAAGGGGAGAGTATGATATGAATTATCTTGTTTTATATTTTGTATCATTATTTTTAATTAATTACAAATAAATAATAGCATATAAATCACAAAAATCATACATATTTAATTTATGTGTTGTGCTTTGTGCAAAAGTCTTAACTTCCTCGGCTGCTTCTTTCTCGGCTACGCCTATTATTTCTTGAATTTCCAAAATATCTAAATGAATAAATATATACATATAAATATATTACCTGATGATTTTTCATTACAGTCGCGACATCCACGAACGGAGGGAAATATGTACCGCGTGCAATTCTTTTGGACTTAGAACCGGGAACGATGGACGCCGTTCGTTCCGGTGCTTACGGAAAACTCTTTAGACCGGACAATTTCGTGTTTGGACAATCCGGTGCAGGAAACAATTGGGCGAAGGGTCATTACACCGAGGGTGCCGAGTTGGTGGATATGGTCCTCGATGTAGTACGAAAGGAATGCGAGAACTGCGACTGCCTTCAGGGCTTCCAACTCACCCATTCACTAGGAGGTGGTACTGGATCCGGCATGGGAACCTTGCTGATCTCAAAAATTCGTGAGGAGTATCCCGATCGAATTATGAACACTAATTCGGTGATGCCGTCACCCAAAGTATCTGATACTGTCGTGGAACCCTACAACGCAACCTTGTCGGTGCATCAGTTGGTGGAGAACACCGACGAGACTTATTGTATCGATAATGAAGCCCTGTACGACATTTGCTTCCGCACTTTGAAGGTTTCCAATCCGAGTTACGGCGATCTCAATCACTTAGTTTCGCTCACTATGTCTGGAGTAACCACTTGTCTTAGGTGTGCATACAAATCCATGGCAATATAATAGAACGTCGTTTATCTGCACTCAATTTATACAAACTAGTTCGTGCTGATGTTTCAAGTGTATGAACTCATAGCTGAGTTCTTATTCTCTGCAGCACCGTAGTTCCGATAGTATATTTTCTACACTTTTTAAAGTAAATTTCATTTCAAAAGAATGAACTGCTCACTCCAAGAATTTAGTATATAAGAACTTGACGTATTAACTTCAATATCTTGAACGTCAGTTTTTATCATAGGAATTAATAAATAATAGTAAACAGAAAAGAGAATTTCTATTATACGAACTATATAAAAAAACAGAATTTTTTAAAATTATCTTCTAATTATACATAAAGTAGATAAAGGAATATAGCAATGTACATGCTTCTTTCTCATTTTAAATAATATATTAATTAATAGCGTGTGACTTTTTTGCTCTTTTATTTATATATTGTATTAATTAATAATTTTCTGTGAAAAAATAACATAAATTCGCTAATAATAAAATTTTTATGTTGCATAATTTGTTATATTGATTTTTTCAGGTTTCCTGGCCAACTGAATGCTGATCTCCGGAAGCTCGCGGTGAACATGGTTCCCTTCCCACGTTTGCACTTCTTTATGCCGGGCTTCGCGCCACTAACATCCAGGTCCATGCAGCAATATTCCGCGCTCTCCGTACCAGAACTCACACAGCAGATGTTCGATGCAAAGAACATGATGGCGGCCTGCGATCCACGCCACGGTCGATATCTTACCGTGGCGGCTGTATTTCGCGGTAGAATGTCGATGAAGGAGGTCGACGAACAGATGCTCAGCGTGCAGAATAAAAATAGCTCGTACTTCGTCGAGTGGATACCGAACAACGTGAAGACTGCCGTGTGCGACATCCCCCCGAAGGGCCTGAAAATGTCATCCACCTTTATTGGCAACACCACCGCTATACAGGAATTATTCAAAAGGATCTCCGAACAGTTTACAGCGATGTTCAGAAGAAAGGCCTTCCTTCATTGGTACACCGGCGAAGGTATGGACGAGATGGAATTCACCGAGGCCGAATCTAATATGAATGATCTGGTATCTGAGTACCAACAGTACCAGGAAGCCACGGCAGAGGAAGACTTCGAGACGGAGGAGTGCGCTGATGACTTCGAAACCTGCGAGCAGGAAAACTGAAAGTTGCAGCGCAATGTTCCCTTTTACTAGATTTCTTTTCAGCTTCTCTGTCTTATCATCGTAGGAGTCGCATAACTGATCGTATAAAGCTCACGAGAAGCCAATTTTTGATATTTTTATATGCAATATGCGCTTTATAATCGCTCAGAGTAATGTAGACGAGCGACTTTTTTATGAATTGTGTGATATCGAAATATTTATGAAAAGCTCAATATTCAAAAGCAAATGAAACTGCAGCGAATATTAAATTAATATGAAAAATAATTATTTAGAATGTAGAAAATAGCTTCTTCTATATTGATCTTGCATTATGTCTATGATACGCCTATGTAATATTCAGATTTACTATAGTGACAATCATAAGAATTTTCATATGTCGTTTGGACAAATGTGGCGTGAACTGGAACGTAATAAAAATCATTGAAAGATCAAATTTTCAATCATATTTACAATTACTATTAAAATGAAATGTCAAAATGCAATGGAAAAAATTTTTTGAATTCTTTTTTTCATAATTCTTCTCAATATTGTAGCACTAAACATTTGCCCCTTAAATCCTTAAATTTCTTATATTTTTAGATTTTTTTACAATTTTATGTACGGCAATTTTATTCAATCCTAATAGCACATTTCTTTATTAGATCACAACACGTTTTCGAGAACGTTAGTATTCATCAATGAGGCGACTTAAATGATTTCTCAACACATTGATCAACACATTGATCAATAAAATCTTCATATGTTCACTCATGTTTCAGTGAAAACAACTCGTTTTAAGAAAATTTTATTTGTAATTTTTTGAGCCATTAAATAAGTCTTGTGATTTGATAACAAAGTATATGATAAGTTATGTGGTGTTATTTTGTATATATAATAATTTATTCGAAATCTAACTAATCAAATATTTTCTATTATTCTGCATACTCAACATTTCGTCGTCTATATTCTGAAAAAAGTTATATCTTATCAAAATTTAAAAAATATTATACTGTATATTTCCTTATCATCATTTATGGTTTTTGTATTATTTAAAAAATACAGGATAAAATGTAATCTTATATTTTTGATGTATTACATGATGTAATAAATATCTTAATCGACATTTTATCTTTGAAAATAGTAGAAGCAGTGAGAAACTGTCGCGCAATAACATGCGTTCTCCTTTATTGTACGCAATAATAAAGTGTTTGCCCTCGGGGCACCGATGAGATAATGCGCGATCGCCAATTTTTGTCAAGGCCTTGGCTTCATCAATGTCAGTTGGCCGTCAGAGAAGAACGATAACGAGTTCGATAACGAGAATCGTATCTAAACGCCAACGTTTACTTATCTTATTTAAGAGACGTATTTATATCAAATTATAAACGATGTTATTAATTGATAAAGACTATTGGATAAAGATAATTGGATTTTATCTATATAACAAAGAGCGTAATTCTTCTAAATTTTCTAAACATTAAAATATAGCGTGTTTAGGAGAATTCACTGCGAATATTAAATTGAAGAACAGTTCAGGGTTTTGCTAATATTGTCTTTTATAAACTTCACTAAAGTAAGTACACAGATGATTAAAACATCTTCTAAAAATTCATATATACGAACAACACATAAAACATTGTAAAACATTCGCTAAAAAAATTAAAATTACAAGTACAAAGGAATTAAATTTAAAAATTCTCAAAAAATTTTGCAAGTGCGCGATCCTCTACGATTCTTCTATTTTTCCATTTCTTCTTCATCCATTTCGTAGTCTTCTACTAATGCGTCTTGATATTGCTGATACTCCGATACCAGGTCGTTCATGTTTGACTCCGCCTCATTGAATTCCAGTTCGTCCATACCTTCGCCAGTGTACCAATGGAGGAAAGCCTTCCTCCTGAACATTGCCGTGAACTGCTCGGAGATCCTTTTGAACAGTTCTTGAATAGCCGTGGAATTGCCGATAAAAGTAGCAGACATCTTGAGGCCGCGTGGCGGAATATCGCATACCGCCGTTTTCACGTTGTTCGGTATCCACTCGACGAAGTACAAGCTATTCTTATTTTGGATGTTAAGCATCTGCTCGTCTACCTCCTTCATCGACATCCTGCCGCGGAAAATGGCCGCTACGGTGAGATAACGACCATGACGTGGGTCACAAGCCGCCATCATGTTCTTTGCGTCGAACATTTGTTGTGTGAGCTCCGGTACCGTGAGAGCTCGGTACTGTTGGCTTCCTCGGGATGTGAGGGGCGCGAAACCTGGCATGAAGAAATGAAGACGGGGAAACGGCACCATGTTTACCGCGAGTTTTCTCAAATCGGCGTTCAATTGACCTGGAAATCTATAATAATCGTTTAAAATCAATTATATATTAATAATTACATATTAAAATTATGTATTAAAATTATATATTGATATATTGATATCATATTTCTTCATTAGTATTTTTATTATTATATTAATAATTTGTTCAAATTTAATAATTATTTTCGTGTTGTAGACCTTAGACAGGTTGTCACTCCGGACATGGTAGCTGATACGAGATGATTCAAATCACCATATGTCGGAGTAGTCAGCTTCAAAGTACGGAAGCAGATATCATAGAGTGCTTCGTTGTCGATACAGTAAGCTTGATCACAATTCTCTACCAGCTGATGAACTGACAAGGTAGCATTATAAGGTTCCACTACAGTATCGGAAACTTTGGGAGATGGTACCACGGAAAAGGTGCTCATAATTCTATCTGGATACTCTTCTCGTATTTTCGAGATGAGCAGAGTGCCCATTCCAGATCCGGTACCACCGCCCAAGGAGTGCGTGAGTTGAAATCCCTGCAAACAGTCACAGTTTTCGGCTTCCTTCCTCACTACATCGAGCACCGAATCCACCAATTCAGCACCCTCGGTGTAATGACCCTTGGCCCAGTTGTTGCCGGCTCCCGACTGACCAAACACAAAGTTGTCTGGTCGGAATATCTGTCCGAAGGGCCCCGAACGCACAGAGTCCATCGTGCCGGGTTCGAGATCTACCAAAATCGCACGCGGTACATATTTTGGACCGGAGGCTTCATTGTAATAAACATTGATCCGTTCCAACTGAAGATCCGAATCTCCGTGATAGGTGCCCGTAGGATCGATGCCATGTTCATCAGAAATCACCTCCCAAAACTATGAATGGTTAAGAATTAATTTCTGAGAAATGATGTATACGATAGAAAAGATAAACATGGATTATTAATCGAAGAAAATAATGATAAAAGCGTTGAATATTTATAAACTAAAAGTGCTATTTCTAATCAATTATTTTAAAAATTATTCTTTTAATTAAAATATAAATTATATAATTTTCTCAAATATTTAAAATTTTGAATATATATTTAATAATACATAATTTATATTTTTTATCGAGAGATAAAAACTAACCTTAGCGCCAATTTGATTGCCGCATTGACCGGCTTGAATGTGAACAATTTCACGCATTTTGTATTATGTATTGTAGAATTTTAAGACAAAATAATTGTATGAAATTTGAATTCAATAATGATTTTCCTAATTGTGTTAGAAATTAGTACTTAAAATTGATAGATGAAAACGAGGAGATCGCGGACTTGCCTAAGATGTCATTTAAACAGAAACAGATGACTGTTGAGTTCTCCTTGGTGACTGTCCTATCACATGAGCTATGTTCACCTAAATGCTACGGTAAAACTCCGCTACTCAGGTATGATTTTATCCTTGTTTTTATTTTAAATAAGGATAACATGATACCTGGAGAGCACTCAGGAATCTGTATAGCGCCCTTATACTTTCTACTTGTTATTTCGTTATAGTATTGATTTTTTAAACAATATTATAATTGTAATAAATAAACAATATTAAATAATAAACAATATTATAAAGTCAATATTCTTGCTCTCGCTTTCAATAATCAAGCATGAAATATTGACACGCAAGGTTTCTCAGACGATCATCACAATTCGTCTCAATAGATATTTTATTTAAGCTAACTGAAATCACAACAAGATTTTCTTTATAACGCAAGGGCAAAATGTAAAATCGACGTAAATTCTAACTGAACAATAAAAAAGTATAGCATTACATTCTAGAGTCCTCGTAGATCCCGGACATTAATCCTCGATTCACACGCGTATCAATCACACGCAATGTACACGCACACATCGCGACAAGTTGGAAGTACTCTTCAGCAGCACAGAAAAAAAAATAGGGATCGAATCGTGCTAATCGACAAACTCAGGCAGGTTTTACAAAGGAAGTACATTATAATAAATGGAAAAATAAATACAATGCGTGTCTATACTGATAATTATGATACAACGTTGCAAAGAGTTAATTATAAGACTGTCTGTTATTTCGTCCTGTCTCATTGCGACTTCCGGCACGCGGACACATCCGCCAATACGCTGGCCGTCTTCAGCTCGACGACCTCGATATTCGACAATTCCTCC
>Ga0157363_1006796_pt1 | contig 10802 bp, 23 predicted proteins | sample AttsexASBM1_FD_111477 | JGI IMG/M metagenome (GOLD analysis project Ga0157363, IMG submission 111477) | Fungus gardens microbial communities from leaf cutter ant in Ribeirão Preto, State of São Paulo, Brazil - Atta sexdens ASBM1 | ecosystem: Host-associated > Fungi > Mycelium > Unclassified ...
CCTACTTGAGGTTATGGGTTCAATTCCTTAGTAGTCCTTTGTGTTGGGTAACTGCATAAAAAGGTTAGGGTATTGATACTCTATACATAATTCCTCCTGTAGGCATGAACTGCTATTGCACCCTGTGTAATAAATTGTTGACTTAAAAAAAAAATCTTTTGTACTCAACATCACTTTGTCTCCTTTCTTCCATTCTTCAGCTTTCTTTCTTCCTCTATCTGCCTGCCACTTTATCTCCTCTTGTACCTTTCTCAATGCTACTCCAACTTTCTCTTATACCTTTTTTATTCTTTCTACAAATTCTGTCACCTTTTCTACTTTTCCTTTTTTTCTAATATCTACTTCCATTCTCAATCCTCTACCATAATTCACTATAAATAGAGATATTTTAGTTGCTGAATATATCTTGTTATTTACTGCAAACTCAGCCATTACTAGTTATTCTGGCCAATTCTTTTGTCTATAATTGATGAAAAACTATAAATATTATTCTAATTCTTGATTTATTTATTCTATCTAACTATTGGTTTGTGGATGAAATAAAGTTGACAAATTTGTTTCAATTCCTAATATTTTGTTTAGCTTCTTTGTTAATTCTGCTACAAAATGTAGTCCTCTATCTGAGATTACACTTTCTAGCAATCTATGTAACTTTCATACATTATCTCTTAATAATTATGCTAACTGAAAGTAATGTTCCTTCCATTGTTGCTACAAAATGTGTTATTTTGGACAATCTATTGTAAACTACTAGAATTGTATTCTTTCTAGCTATTAACAGCAGCTCTATAATAAAGTCTACCATTAGATGTGTTCACAGTCTTTCTGGTACTTTGTTCACTATCAGCTTTCTCACTGGTGCTTCTGTACAGTTTTTTATTCTTTGACATATATTGCATCCATCAATATACCTTCCCATATTCTTCATCACTCCTAGCTACCAGTTCTGTCACCTTTTATTTCTCTCTATGTTCAGCTGTCAGCATATCATGATGCAACTGGATTATCTCTACTCTCAACTCTTTATTTTTTGGTGTATATACCTTTCTTTTTTTCAATACCAAATCTCCTTTTACCTGCCATTTATCTCCTCTCAATACTTTAACTTTTGTCTTCTTCATCTCCTTTACTACTCTAACTACTTTCTCATTCTTTTCTCTAGCTATTTTTATTTTTCTATTATATCTACTTCTAGTCCTATTATTACTACTTCAGCTAAATTATGAATCTATTGTTCTTTAATTAATGTTTGGTTTTTGTTGTCCTTTTCTATTTCTACACCTACTTTCCAGTTTAGTCTACTACTAAGTCTATCTGTCTTCCCCATTTTTGTTTCTGGCACATGTTTCAAGATGAAATCAAATCTTAACAAGTAAAGTGTCTAATGGGCTTGTCTTCTGTTTAATTTCTATGCTTTCATAAAATATTCTAAATTCTTGTAGCTGGTCTAGATCTCAAATTTAAATTTTGTGTTCTCTAATAAATATCTCTAGTTCTCTTATTACTGCCAACATCTCCTTGTCATTTAGAGATTTTGAGAGAAAAGCTACAGGTTTTTATTGTCTATCATTATACTTCATAGATAAAACTTCTCCTATTACATAGTCTGATGTATTAACTTCTATCCTCATTTTTTTGTCTAGATCTAGTGCTGCTAACATCAATTCTGTGATTAAGTCATATAATGGTCTAGCTATAGATATGAAATCCTTTATGAACTGCCAATAGTAGTTATCAAGTCTTCAAAACTTCTGTATATTCTTGACTCCTTTAGAAGTCAGCCAATCCAATACTCACTTCTCTTTCTCTTTCTCTATCTTAATTTTCTCTAGTCCAATTACTACTTCTAAGAATCCTATCTTTCTAACCTTCCACTTGTATTTTTCATATAAAGCTAGTCTTTTTACTATCTTTTCTATCATCTCATCATGTCCTTTTTCTTCTTCTGTGCCTACTATAATATCATCTATGAAGCTTGCTATCTTCTCAGTATTGATCAAGTTCTGAAGAATCTTGTTTATCATCATTTGGAATATTGCTGGGGAATTTGTAAAGTCAAAGAACATTACAGTTGGTCCAAACAACCCTTCTGGAGTCATAAATGCCACCTTTCACTTGTCTCTCTTCTTTATCTATATATTAGTATAACCCCATCTCAAGTCTTTAATAGTTCACTCATTTAAATATCTATAGTTCTGAACCATTCTCTTCTTACCATTCTTCTTTCCTACAAAAAATACAGATGCTGTTTGAGACAACTTTAAGAGTCTAATGTATTCTTTTCTTAGTTGTTTTTCTATGAACTCATACATCTCTCCTCTCTTCCCTTGACAACAGGTATACCTTTCCCTTTCTTAGCATAAATCCTTTCTTCATCTCTATTACATGATTTCACATCTTCTTCATTAACATCCTCTTACTTGCTTTCTTTCTGAAGATATAGATTTATTCATGAAACCTTTGAGGAACAAATTTCTTAGTCTCTTCTTTAGACTTTGCCACTTTCTCCTTCTTATTCCAAATCTTCCATTCTTCTGCCATTTTTTTATCTCTATTATTTTTTCTTTTTTTGGTTTTTTCTTTTTCTTTTTACTTTTTTCCCTCTTTTTTCCTCTTCTTGTTACAACTCAAAGACCTTAGAGTTGGTCAATAAGAAGAACCTTATATTAGGTTAACACAAGAGAACTCAATAGAGAACTCTATACAAGATAGTCTATCTTATATACTAAATCCACGTGGCCCATGCTAGCTACTTCTACCCTACCCTAAACAGCCATGTATTAGCCTTAAGGTCAACATGTGCATTATATGTTGTATGACATCATCTCTTCCAGAATATTCTATGTCCTTCCATATATCTCATGACTTGTGACTGTTACTGTTACTGTGTTATCTGATGTGACTGATGTGTGACCAAGTGATGTCATCACTAATCCTAACCCTAAGTTCTAAAAATAGAATAAAGAAAATAAATTGAAATGAAAAATAAAAATGAAAAAGAAAATGAGAATAATTAAAGTCTACTTTTTACAATCTTGACATTATCTCTCTTTCAAGGTTTCTCCTCTGGAGAAACTGACTTCCATTTTTGCCAGTTCCTCTCCAACTTCCTCAAATACTTCTTCTCAAACTTTCTGTCATCCCATTCATATAACATGTTTACTGTATATTTTCCTAGTAATTCTCTCCTCCTAAAGTTCTTTTCCTCCACTATATCTAACTTTTCTTACCTCCTCACTTCCGTATTCATTCTCTCTTCAAATTATTCCAATGTCTCTCCTATGTTCCCTAAATCTTCCTTCTTTTCCCATGTGTCACTTTCTGCCATAAACCTCTTCTATCATATCAAGTACTTCTCTACTTCTCTTATTTTTCTTTTATTTAATATTTTCTTCACCTCCCACTCTTTGACTCCTTCTACTTCAACAGGTTTACCCTCCTCTTTTTTCTGTCCTCCTACTTGCTTCTTATATTGTACTATCCAACTGACATTCACAACTAGATGGATTCTCATTGAAGTTAGCAGTCGTAATTTGACTGCATTAGTGGATACCACCTCCTCAATTGTATATAGACCTACATATCAGTCTACTAGTTTCCTTACTAGTCTTTCTTTGAACACCAAGTTTTTGGTACTTAGTATCACTTCTTCAATGCTACTCCTGCCTCTTCATGTACTTTCTTCATTCTCTCTACAAACTTGTCAAGTTCATAAACGGTGGACTTAGTTTTATCTATTTTACTTTTCATTTTTATTTTCCTTTTGTTTTATTTTCTATTTTCTATTTTTAGAACAACTAGGGTTAGGGTTGATCGGTCACACTGTCACATCAGTCACAACCTGATGGCGTAGTCACAAGATAGATCATGAGACTTGGGAGAATTTAGTAAAAGATTCGAGAACAGATAACGTTATACAACATGGACACCACATGTTGGCCTCATAGACTACACATGGTTGTTTAGGGTGGGGTACACAGTAGCTAGCACAGACCATCTGTAGGGCTATATAAGGTAGACTAGTTTGTAGAAGAGTTCTCTATCAAGTTCTCTTGTATTACTCAATACAAGAGTTGTTTTATTATCCAACTCTAAGGATTTTAGTTCATAACAAAACTCTGTCACTTTCTCCACCTTTCCTTTCTTTCTTATGTCCTCTTCCATTCTCATTTCTCTTCTATAGTTTGCCATGAAAGGCGAAACCTTAGTTATCATATGAACTTTGTTGTTTACTACAAACTCTGCTAATACCAGCCACTCTGGCCAATCCTTCTGTTTGTAATTCACAAAGAACCAAAGATACTGCTTGAGTTCTTGGTTCATCCATTCCATCTGCCCATCCGTCTGTAGGTGGAATACTGTCAACAACTTCATTTCTATCTCTAACATCTTATTTAGCTCCTTTGTCAACTCTGCTGCAAACTAAGACCCTCTGTCAGACACTATACTCTCCAGTAACCTGTGTAACTTTCACACATTATCTCTAAACAACCTTGCTAATTCTTCCGCCAATGTTCCTTCTATTGTTGCTACAAGATGTGTTATTTTTGACAACTGATCACAGACTATCAGAATTGCATCTTTCCCAGCTACTACTAGTAACTTCATGATGAAGTCTACTATTAGATAAGTCCACAGCTTCTCCGGTACCTCACTTAACTTCAACTTCCCCACTACCTCTTCCATCCTATTCTTCATTCTCTAGTACAAATCACATTCTTCCACATATTTCTCTATATCCCTTGTAACCCCTGGCCACCAGTAGTTTCTAGTGACCAACTCCACCATCTTCCATCAACCTCCGTGTCCTGCTGCTGGCACATCATAGTGTAACTGGATTATCTCCACCCTTAGCTCTTTATTCTTTGGTATATACACCTTTCTATCTTTTAACACCAGATTTCCCTCTATCTGCTACTCATTCCCTTGTAGTTCCTTCACTTTTGTCTTCTTCATTTCCTCTACTACCCTAACTACATCTTCGTCTTTACTCCTCACTTTTTTTATCTTTTCCAGTATATTTACTTCAGGTCCCTCTATTACTACTTCTTGTAAACTATGAATTCAATTGTTCTTAATAAATACTTTATTACTGTTATCGTTCTCTACCCCTACTTTCCAGTCAGGTCGCCTACTAAGTCTATCTGCCTTTCCCATTTTTGTTCCTGGAACATGCTTCAGAGTGAAGTCAAATCTTGACAGGTATAATGCCTATTGGGCTTGTCTGCAATTCAACTTCTGCATCTTCATAAAGTATTCTAAGTTCTTATGATCTGTCCAGATCTCAAACTTGAATCATGTCTCTTCCACCAAATGTCTCCAGTTTTCCAAACCCCTAATGATCGCCAACATTTCTTTATTATGTATTTCATAATTTCTCTCTATCTCATTCAACAATTTAGATAAATACACCACCAGTCTCTATCTCCCATTCTCATATTCCATCGATAATACATTCTCCAGTGCATAGTCTGATGTATCAACTTTCATCCTTATTTTTCTGTCTAAGTCTGGTGCTGCTAACACCAGTTCTTTTGTGAATCACTCCTTCAACTCCCTAAACACTTTCTCCTATTTCTTTGTCCACTCCCATTTCTGATCCTTCTTCACCATATCATGTAAAGGTCTAGCTATGGATATAAAGCTCTCAATGAATCAACAATAGTAATTCACCAATCCTAAGAATTTCTACACATCCTTGACATACTTCAGTGTCAGCTAGTCCAAAAACACCTTTCATCTTTTCTTCCTCCATCTTTATCCCATCCAATTCTATCACTACTCCTAAAAACCCTACTTCTCTAACCTTCCACTTGCATTTCTCCGGTTTCACATATAAATCATTTTCCTCCAACCTTTTTATTATCTCCACTACTAACTCATCATGTCCTTCTTTGTCTTCCATTCCCACTATCACATCATCTATAAACTTGTCTATATTAATCAAATCTCTAAGTAACTTGTTCATCATCACCCACAAAGTCGCTGGTGAATTTGTCAACCCAAAGAACATGACTGTGGGTTCAAACGACCTCTCAGGTTCATGAAAGCCACCTTCCACTCATCTCCCTCCTTTATTCATATATTATTATAACCCCACCTCAAGTCCATCTTCATAAATACTTTTTTGTACCAATATTTTCTACTATGTCTGATATCAAAGGTAAAGAATAATTGTTTTTAATAGTCCACTCATTTAAATATCTATAGTCCTGTACCATCTGCTTCTTACTATCCTTCTTTCCTACAAAGAACACCAGTGCCGTTTGAGGCGACTTTGAGAGTCTGATAAACCCTTTCCTCAATTGTTCGTTGATGAACTCGTACACCTCTTCTCTCTTCTCCCTCGACAACAAATACACTTTCTCCTTTCTCAGTATAAATTTCTCCTTCATATCAATTGCATGATCTTAGATTTTTCTTATGGGCATCCTCTCTGACTATTCTTTGCTAAAGACCTTAATCCACTTATGAAATTTTTCTGGAACCAACTTCTTGGCTGCTGCCTCTGATTTCGCTACCTTTTCTTCTTTATCCCAAATCTCCCATTCTTCTGCCACTTTCTTCATCTCTATTGTTTTTTCCCTTTTTTGTTTCTTTTTCTTTTTCCCCTTCTTCTCTTCTTGTTTCTTTCTTACTTCTTTCTTTACCTCTTCTTCTTTTTGTTTTTGCCACCCTAGTTTTTCCTACTTCAGTCTCCACTGTTTCCCATATTCTTCTGAACATCTCATCATCTTAACTTCCCCTGTCCTCCAGTCAATCTCAGGATTGTGGCAAGCTAGCCACAACATTCCCAAAATCACCTACTACTTCTGTTCTCCAATCACATCTATCTCTGTCCCTTCCCTATACTCTTGGTAGTAGATATTTACCTCTACTGTATGCTTGATTGGTCTCTCCTTGTTAAGCAAGCTGTCCATGTTTCTTATATAAATAGGCCTATCCAGCTTCTTCAATTTAAACCCATACTTCTTAGCAAACTCTGAGCTCATTACTAACACCGTCGCTCCACTATCTAACAATGCTTCTACCATAATCCCTTCCTGTGTATCTATCCTCTTTAGTCCAATCTTTACTGTTACTTCTCTTAACATGTCTCTATTGTTAAGGTTACAGCAAGATGTATTATCTGTTGCTCTTGCAAGCATTGCAAACCTATTGTTACTGGGATCTAATCTAAGACTATTAAATTCCATTCCTCTTTTAAATTATTATTGTTTTGTTCCATCTCTATCTTCCTATTCATCCCTATTCCCCTATTTCTACAGTTCCTTGCTAAATGTCCAAAACCCCCACATACATAACAATTCCTATTTTCTCTCCTATCCACATCCATAGTATATAGGTTCCTTTGAGGAAACCCTGCTCTCTATTGAGAGTTCGTCATTGCTGTGTTTGTTCTTTTCACTCCCTCTATCAAAGCAGGTCCTGCTGAAACCTGCTGCTAAAGTGTCTTCTGTCTCTTAGGCCAAACTTGAGGCTATGGCAATATTTGTCTTTGTGCCTCCTGGTCGTTCAACCTTGGAGCTAGTGCCCCACTGCTCTCTTTTTTTTCTCTCAGTCTCTCCTTTTCCCTCTTACTTTCCCTCCAATTACAATCTAGGATGATTGCTCTCCTGAACTATTACTCAATAGAGCTGGATTGATTCTCTGTCTTTATCAATTTCCTCCTAATACTTCCATTCATGTCCCATTTGAATTCTTCAATTAGTGGGCATCCCTCATATCCACTACCTCTTGCTACTCTTTTAAAATCTTGCACAAATTCCTTCATATTTCTTTCTCCTTGTTCGATTCTCTTTAGTTCTGCTACCTTCACCAATTTTTCATCTCCTTCTCTAAATTCTTTCTTGATTTCTGCCAAAAATTCCTCTACTGATTCAAACTCTAACTCTCCTGCTTCCAACTCTTCCAATATATTCTCTTTCCAGATATCTGCTGATCCCTCTTGGACATGTGATAATATCCATTAGATTTGTTTCTCTACTGTTGCTTCTGCCAACTTATTTTTCACATACAACTTGCATCCCATAATAAATCCTAAGACCTTTGATGAGGTTCCATCAAACAATTGTAACTTTGCCACATCCATATTAGCTGTTCCTGCTCCTGCTTTTACTTCTTCTGCTCTTCCTCTCACCTGTGCTGTTAACACTGCAATCTGTTTCTGAAGTTGCCTAATAATGGCTGGGTAGTCAGGTTGACTCATTTTGTATGGTGGTGGTGGTGATGGTGATAATGATGGTGTGAGGGACAGTGGTATAGCTTGTGATCTCTGAGCCAAAAGAACCAATTCTGTGCTGGACTCAGCTTCTAACTCATACTCTGACTTTGAAATCTCTGTAGGTGATAGCGGACCCTTTTCTTGTCCCACCTACACCATCCAGCAACTACTTATCTACTTCCTTACTGACTACTGCCCTAAAAAATGCCTGACTTATATCTCTTAAAAGGGAATATCTACTTTAGATGGGACTTGTAGAAGATCCCACTATTCCTCTGTATGGATGGGCTATAAGAGAACACCACAACATGAGGCTTCTACTCAAAAAAACTACTAACAACGTCCACAAAAGGTGTTATGTTCACCTGCACCAGTGGGCTTTGGTATAACTAAATGACTAGGATTCCTCCTCCTAGTTGGTATACCTCTTAAGTCTAGGGTTTGGCTGTTTTTTCTTGATGAAAGAGCTGTGTTGCTTCCCATCAAGGATGATGAGAGAATAAAGTGAGGAAAGGTCCTGTGTTGGACAGTCCCAAGAGAAAGAAGATTAAGTTCTAATGTTACAACTCAAAAACCTTAGAGTTGGTTAATAAGAAGAATCTTGTATTAGATTAATACAAGAGAACTCAGTAGAGAACTCTATACAAGATAGTCTATCTTATATACTAAATCCATGTGGCCCATGCTAGCTACTTCTACCCTATCCTAAATAGCCATATATTAGCCTTAAGGTCAACATGTGCATTATATGTTGTATAACATCATCTCTTTCAGAATGTTCTATATTCTTCTATGTATTTTGTGACTTGTGACTGTTACTGTCACCATGTCATCTGATGTGACTGATGTGTGACCAAGTAATGTCATTACTAACCCTAACCCTAAGTTCTGAAAATAGAATAAAAGAAAATAAATTGAAAAGAAAATGAAAAATGAAAATGAAAATGAGAATAATTAAAGTCCACTTCTTGCAATCTTGACACTTCTCTTCTTTCTTTTGTTTTTGCTACCTTGGTTTTGCCTGCTTTAGTCTTGACTGCTTTCCATACTCTTTTGGACATCTTGTTATTGTTGTAGTAACCACTCGCCGGAACAGCACTCGTAATATGTTGACTTCAGCAAAGCTCTCAGTAGGCTATCTAGTAGTGGGGATTACAAGAGAACTCAACAAGGAGCCCTTGCTGCATTACTTCTCTATTTATATAAATTACATATGGTCTGTGCTACAACAATATCTACCAGTCCTTATGTCCATGCCTCTACCTCATGTCCTATTACTCATCCACATGTGTTTTCCTTAAGGCTACCATGCTTCCTACATGTGCTCTGACGTCATACTCTTAATCTCTGCTATACATGTACACACCATGTGTACACTATGAGGAACTCATGTCCCTTGACGTCACTCCTAACCCTAACTCTGATCTAGACTCCTCTTGATCCTTCTAGACCCTAAGTCCTTCCAGACCATTCTAGACTCTGTCACATGACTTCCAGGTCACATGCCTATCTCCTATCTCTCTTCCATTGTAGACTAATAATTATGATACTCAACCCTAACCCTAAAGTCTGTCCACACACTCATCTTATAACAGTTATCTTTACTTCTCCTGTTCTCCAATCAATTTCAGAATTGTACCATACTGGCCATGGCATTTCTAAAATCACACTCCACTTCTGACCTTCAATCATATCAATCTCTTTTCTATTTCTATACTACTGGTAATAAATATTTATCTCTACTGTATACTCAATAAGTCTTTGTTAAAAGAACTGTCTACATTTCTCACATATATAGATCTATCTATTTTCTTCAACTTGATTCCTTGCTTCCTAGTAAACTCTAAACTCATAACCAGCCTTGTTGCCTTACTATCCAACAATGTCTCTACTGCTATTCCTTTCTGTGTATCATGTTATGACTTAAGTTCTTAGGTTAAGGCAAAAGATACACTCTTGTATTGAGTAACAAAAGAGAACTTAATAGAATTCCTAATACAAACTTGTTTACCTTATATATGCTAAGTTATTGGTCTATGCTATAGTACTATTAACCTACTCTAAAGACCATACATATACATATATCAAACATGTTGTAATGACATCATTTTCTAGAAGCTTCCACCATGTTCCCTTATGACACATGGTTGTGTGATAGCAACATATAATGTTATGTTACTTCTTCCACCTAGGTTTAAAATAAAGAAAAAGAAACTCAAAAAAAAAATAAAGAAAAAAATGAGAAATAAAAGAAAAAGAAAAGGAAAATAAAATCAAGTCAAGTTTACCATTCACAACTTTGACATATCAATCCTTTCCAGACCAATCTTCTCTGTAACTTTTCTCAACATATCCTTATTGTCTAGGTTGTAGTAGGATTTATTGTCTATTACTCTAAAGAGCATTGCAAACCTATTGTAATTATTAGAGCCTGGTTGAGAACTACCAGACTCTCTTTCCCATTTAAATTACTCTGTTCATTGTTTGTATTTTTCCTATATTCCAATCTTCTCTCTTGTCTCACAATTCCTTGCCAAAGGTTTGAACAACTATAGCAATTTCTACTATAGTCTACCTC
>Ga0157363_1006797_pt1 | contig 10798 bp, 3 predicted proteins | sample AttsexASBM1_FD_111477 | JGI IMG/M metagenome (GOLD analysis project Ga0157363, IMG submission 111477) | Fungus gardens microbial communities from leaf cutter ant in Ribeirão Preto, State of São Paulo, Brazil - Atta sexdens ASBM1 | ecosystem: Host-associated > Fungi > Mycelium > Unclassified ...
ATAAGGCAAAAAAAACTAGATATAGCAGAGAAATAAGATTTCAGGAGAGGAGGGTTACCAGGCAAATATATGGTGAAAATGTCATATGAATAGGATAATGGAAAGTTTGAGAAGGAGTATTTAAAAAAGTTAGAGAGATACTAGTGAAAATGGAAGTCTTTTTCTCTAGAGGAGAAACTGTGAAGAGAAGATAATTTTAGACTTAGGATTATAGTTATAGTATGAAATTATATATGACTGTCACAAACTGTCATGGTCACATGATCATAAGAATCTTCTATATTCTGGAACAATGACATTATATAGCATATATACTACATATTGACCTTATAGATAATATATAGTCTTTAGAGTAGAATAGTCTCATACAGACCAACTAGCTAGTGTATATAGTTAGACACTTTGTACTAGGAACTCTATCAAGTTTCCTTGTGTTAACCTAATACAAGGTTTTTCTTTTGACTTAATACTTTGAGATCTAAGTTGTAATAAGGACCTTGATAAAAATATCTAGAATATTGCTTAGAGAAAGCAGAAGATAAATGAAAATGATTATAATGGCTTTTGGGGTTTTTAGTTTGGGAGGAATATGTTAGGATGACTGGGTAGAAAAGTAGGACACTTAAAATCTCTAGGAAATCCTAAGTTTATGGTCTATAAAATACTAACTATACACTTATCTCTAGAAAATTCTAAGAGAACAGGATAGGAATTTCTGAAGATGACAATTACTTTATATAATAACAGGTTCATTTTAATGTGTCAGAATTTTGATTACATAAGCAAGAAATGATCATAATTAAGTAAACAGAAATAGTTCAGAATTGTCAGGCATATTTCACACTGGGGTAGAAGTCCACAAAATAGACTCAGAGATGAGCAGACTTGTAGAATGACCTTAGCTTCAGCTTATGTGCTGTGCCATCTATCTGCTGCATGGTTGCAACTTCAGATGATGGAAAGAAGTCTGAGATGGGAGTAAGTGCTGATTGGTGTGTCACTGTTGAACACTATGTTGTGACAACCACTAGACACAAGGTCTAATAATAACACAAGCAGTAAAGCTCTCAGTTAAGCAATCAAGTGGGAAAAGCACAAGAGAACTCAATAAGGAGCCTCTGCTAAATTAGAGTTGTATTTATACTGTTACAGGTTAGTCCATACTACTACCTCATGTTTGTCTCATGTCTTACTCAAGGCCACCATATGTATACCATGTACTCTGACATTATCTTCCAGATCCTTCTTTCATGTTCTGGGCCTTTGACGCCACATCATGTGACCTGTCATGTGACATTTCAGTCACATGCCCCTTCATCATTAATAAAAAGAAAAAGAAAAAGAAATTCAAAAGAAAAAATATATAAAATCAAGAAAAATAGATAAAAGGAAAAAGAAAAATGTTATTGTCCAAAGTGTTCCATAACAATTTCATCATCTTCTTGATTGCTAATCCAAAAGCTTTCACATTCATAGACTATTCTCAACCAATCGCTTCAGTTTGATTTTGAAACAATTTACATTTTTTTATTATTTTTTCTGTCTCATTTGTTTTCTTTCTTCTCTTTTGACTTTAGTATGATTAGTTTTCTTAGGTCTTCTTTTCCCAATTCCCTTTTTTCTTTTCTTTTCTGCATGTAGTCTGCTTCTATTGTATGTAGTTATGAAGTAGCTACTATGGTCTGCCACTATGCTCCGTGTAATAAATTGTTGATTTAAAAAAAAAAAAAAACACATGTTACTGTCATAATATTATATAACTAGAAAAAAGTTATAAAAGATTCTAGAACAAATAAAATTATATAATATAGTGATAGTATATTGTTTTTATGAATAGTATATGGACTTTAGAGTAGGTTAGTTGTAGTGTGTGCACAGACTATAGTCTGTAATATATAAGTTTGTACTAGTAACTTAATACAGTGTTTCTCTTTTATCTTAACTTTTTGAAGCTTAAGTTATAACATTAAACAGAGATTATTACATTACTGTATGTCCACTTAAATCAATATATGTCTCTCACCTCAGTTGTCTTTTATATTTACTGTCTTTTAATCATAGTTATGAGTATTACAAATAATTATACCTCATGTTTTCTATGACTTGAACATGTGTTAGAATTTGTTTCATATTTGACTTGTATTTACTGCACCTTATGTATTTCTTATGTAATAGTAGAGGAAGTGAGGCTTCCTCATGTTTCCCTTATGCTTTCCTCATTGTCTTCTCAAGAATATCTTTACTCTTTCTCATGATCAATAGGTATATATAGTTTTAAATACAATCCTATATTCTTATGCCTTACCATTTGATCATTCTCTCCTCCCTTACTCAAGTCTTTGTCTAAGTTGCAACCTAAGCCAGGCTTAGGATTGTAACAATGAGTATAAATAAGCAGAATGTTTATTCAACATGTTGGTATCTTTCTAATTCAAGTTTGTAGTTATAGCAGCTATAGGTGTTGACACCTGAAGCCTTGCATGCAAATGGCATACTAGTTATAGATGAGTCAATTGGAGCAGAGTGGTTTTCACTGGTTGTGGCTTGGATGTTGGGGAGTGCTGCTGGAGACAATGTGGTAATTCCCACCGTGTGCCTGTGAGTAGTACATGAAGTTGCTTCTAGATGGAGATTGAACTAATCAAAGTCACTGGTGGGAATGCATGACTAGTCATGCTCACCCTTATAAATGTATGCTGTGCATTTCATTTTTCCACAAACTCACTCACTCTTGACTAATGGTCGCTTCTTTCATAAATTGGCCACTATTGACATCTGTACTGTTGAGCTCTCAAGCTTCATTTGGAGCTATCATACACCAGAATCTAGATTCTTTACCTACGGACATTAAATTTGACTTTATTGTCGCTGGAGGTTAGTTAACTCAGTCTTTGAACCTCGTTGACCTTATCTCGCAAATCAGGTGGCGCTGGTGGTACATTAGTCGTATCTCGACTAGCAGAAAACCCCGACTGGAACGTCCTGCTAGTTGAAGCAGGGGGGTCGTGAGTCATCACATTCAAGAACTGGAGTGATAAGTGCGCCGATTTCGATACAGGAATAACGATTTCGAGGGTACACGCGTCCCTGGACTCTGGTTAACGCTCCAGAAATCAAGTATTGATTGGAATTACACAACGATACCCCAAATTGGCCTCAATAATCGATCTGTGGATTATCCAAGGGGTAAAGTACTTGGCGGATGTACGTCCCACAGTAAGTCAAAGCAATTGTCTGGGGATACAGAACATGTTCAAAATGAACCAAGATGCTATGCTATACACCAGAGGATCAAAAGGTGAATGGGATCGATACGCGGAGATTGGCGGTAGTGAAGGTCTAAGATGGGATAACATGTTACCACTCCTGAAAAAGGTGGGTCGTCGTTCAAATACTGGCATAAATCTCACTCCGTGTATGATAGGCAGAGAAGTTGACACATGATCTCCAAAATCATAGTGATGTAGGCCACTATGAACCAGCGTTCCACGGAACAAAAGGGCAGTTGTTCACACAGGCACCGTATTCAGACCGTCTGTTCAACAACTTGATGATCCAAGGCTCTAAAGAACTGAGCAAGGAATTCCCTTTCAATCGTGATTTTAATGACGGCACAGTTATTGGAACGAGTAGGCTGTTTTTTACTTCTCGTGTCTTTTGAAAGAGAAAGAGATATTGATATTCTCATCTACAGGCTGGAATCAATTTACCATTGACTCGAATTCTGAACGTAGTAGTGGGGCAACTGCATTCTTAGGTCACACTGGAAACAATGTACACATACTTCTTAACACACAAGTGACTAGGGTCACTCCTGTCGGGCCAAACGACATGGACTTCCGAGTAGCCGAAGTTAGTTCTAGTGCCAATGGTACATCCAAGAGGGTCTTAGCCGAAAAGGACGTGATCTTGTCAAGTGGGGTATTCGGAACACCTCACATCCTCTTGCACTCAGGTATCGGGGACAGGGAAGAGCTTGAAGCAGCAGGTGTTACGACTGTTGTCGATAATCCGAGTGTGGGGAAGAACATAACTGATCACGTATTGGTATTGACGTCCTTTTCTGCTCATTTACAAAAGACTAGGTGCGCTATTCACTCTATGTGTGTGGTGCATTGACCTCAGTATGACATAGTTTTAACCAGGATGCAGCTCTGAAGGAATGGGAGACAACAAGGACAGGACCTCTCGCCAGACCTTTCGGACTGGATCAATTGAGTTTTATCCGACTTGCAAAGGATGCACCGCCATTCGACAAAGAGGGATTTCATGATCCGTCACCTTCAAAAGACTCTGCTCATGTTGAGTTTCTCTTTCGCACGATAGTTGGTCCAGAAACAAGCTCTCCCGGTATCAACTCGACTTTACAGGTCGACCTACTTAACCTTCATCCTGTCTCCCGTAAGTATTTCCATCTCGTCTCAAATATACTGGCCCTCACATAGCATAGGCGGCTCTGTAACAATACAGAACTCGAATCCATTTGACTATCCTTCTATTGACATTGGTCTCCTCGCTGAAAAGATAGATGTATCCATCTTGCGCGAAGGATTTCGCAGTATGCGGAGATTACTCTCTGCTCCTGCGTTCCAAGGGTCCGTTTTTGGATCAGTCAATCCACCTGCAAATGTCACATCTGATGAAGATTTGGAAGACTTCTTGAGAAATGCAGGGAGTTCGGCCGATCATCCCGTTGGTTCTGCCTCTATGTCACCTAAAGGTGCAAACTGGGGAGTTGTTGACCCAGATTTCCGGGTCAAAGGCACTACTGGATTGAGAGTAGTTGACGCATCTATCATTGTGAGTTTCCTCTGGTTTTATGTGGAATTACTATTCAGGGATATTTTGTAGCCCTTTCTTCCGAGCGGGCACACTCAAGTGCCAGTGTATGGATTTGCTGAGTGGGCCAGCATTGTAATTACTCGAAACTATCTGTAAAATTCCTTGGTTGATTTGCAATTGGTCTCTCTTGTTCTTGTCTTGTGAATGAAAATACTTACTCTAGAAACTATTTGTTATTGTCTTCACATCAAAAAAAGTTTGATCAGTTTTGGTGAACCTCATTCTTGTAGCACGTCTAGCTTCATATGAACCATTCATAGATCCAAAGTGCTCCATGAGATGTTCAGCCGGCATCCCATAAAATGTTTAAACTACTCTTTGAAGATAATTGTCACAGAAACACTTGAGTGGGGTTCACAAATTTACAAGAGAGCTTAACAAAGAGTCTTTGCTATATTTTTACCTTATATATTGTAATATGGCTGGATTGCCAGTGCCAAACCAACTATGCCAAAAGGCAATTTAACTGAAAGCTTATACTTTTCAGCCAACTGGCAGTATTTATGCTGATTATGGAAACTCAGGTAAGCAGCAGGCTTACATATATGTTCAAACTCTTGGATTATTCTGTCAGAGAAAGGATGAAGGTAAGGAATCACTACATCAGAGCTATTTTGAATATTCATGCTTATGATATACTGCTTTACACATGTTATTCTTTTAAGTATGACTCTTGTCTATTAACATGATATAGAAGATGATAGAATATTCTAGTAGATTATTATATCATAGACTTTAGAAAAGAAGTAGAAGTATTATGTATACACTGTAAGAAGATTCGCTTATTAGCAAACTTCACAAACTTGTACTCAGAGTTTTTACCTACAAAATTCATAAACTCTGGTTTCTTGTGCTTGAAGTTTGCATCTGCAATTACCTGCTACTTTATATATTAATGTTGGACAAGTTCCTAGCACTATAAATATTTCCAAGTCATCTACAAGTATATCTAGTATATCACCTACTTCTCTCTTCTCTGTGTTTTTGTGAATTTCCAAACTTTAGTAAACTCTGTGATGTTCTACTGACTGTACATATATATTTTTAATCTACTTTCCTATGCTCTGGACTTTTTGTCAGAAATCTCTCAGATGGGCTTATTTGTTTTTTATTTTTCTAGTCTTTTATGATTTCTCTTTTCTTTTCTTTTATAGTTTAGTTTTTTTATTTTAACTTAGCTAAGAGGTATCATGTCATGTCATGTATGACAGAATTATGACATATGTCACAGTCACACTATCATATAACTTGGTAGAACATTATAGAAACTACTAGAAGAACTTAGTTATAGCTTTAGAGTAGATTAGAAGAGTATAAACCAACTTCTAGAGATATATTAAGTAGACTACTCTGTAGTAGGAACTCTATCAAGTTTTTTTCTGTTACTCAATATATAAGTATGCTTTTTTCTTAATACTTTGATCTAAGTTATAACACTTTTATAGTTTGTACTTTATCACTATTGTTATGACTTAGGACTTTGAGCAGAGTCAAAAGATATCTCTTGAATTGAGTAATACAAGAGAACTCAATAAAGTGCCTAGTACAAAACTGTCTACCTTATATATGCTAAGTTACTGGTCTGTGCTACTATACCATTAACCTACACTAAAGACTATATATTATCTATAAAGTTAATATGCGTCAAATATATTATAGTAATATTATTTCTTTCAGAATTTTCTACTATGTTCCATCCTGATACATGATCGTGTGACAGTGTGACAGTGACTAATGTGTGACAGTAAGTCATGTTTTGTAATAGTTTGTAATAGTAGTATATGATATCACATTAATCCTAACTCTAAGTCCTAAAATAAGAAATAAATTGAAAAGAAAATAAAAATGAGAAAAAAAATAAACTAAGTCTATCATTTGCAATTCTGACAACTGTTACTAAATTAATCTCTTTATCTATAACAGTTTCTAATTATTAAAGTACTATTATTTTATGTTTATATCTAGAACATCAGGATGAACTCTATTTTATTCTCTTAGAGATTTCCAAAGATAAGTTATATAGTTACTTAGCTAGTTAGTAAAAGTAGTAGACTAGTTAAATAAAACTCTTTGTTGAGTTTTCTTATTAACTCTATCTCATTGTTATAACTAAGTTGCTATTAAAACAGTAAAACTTGACATTAAACTCTTTAATAGCCTCTTATGTTGTAGCAGCCACTCACTGGAATGGCACTTGTAGTATGCTTACTTCAGCAAAGCTCACAGAAGGCTATCTAGTAGTGGGAATTACAAGAGAACTCGACAAGGAGCCCTCGTTGCATTGCTCCTCTATTTATATAAATACAATGTGGTCTATGCTACAACAATATTTACTGGCCCTTATGTCTACGTCTTTACCTCATATCCTATTACTAAGGCCACTATGCCATATACATGTGCCTTGATGTCATACTCTTAATCTCTGTCATACATGTATGCATTATGTGTATACATTATGTGTATACCATGAAGAACCCTTGTCCCTTGATGTCATCCCTAACCCTAACTCTGATCTAGACTCCTCTCAATCCTTCTAGACCATTCTAGACTCTGTCACATGACTTCCAGGTCATGTGCTCTCTTTCCGTTGTAGACTAATAATTATATATCTATCTATATCCAGCTAACCCTAACCCTAGCCAAAGTCTGTCTGCACTCTTGTCTTATAACATCTTATTCCAAGATCTCATCCACTTACTCTCTTATTATTCTTAACATTGAGAATCAGACCCAAGTTCTTAGCTAGATATTTATTATTATTGAATTGAGTAATGTTGATTTATTATACTTGTACTTTATTTTCTATAATAATCTTATACTGGTAGTTCTTTTGTGACTTATATATATAGAAAAATTGAATATACTTCTTAATAAGAATTCTTATAGCAAATATTCTCTTTTTAAAAACAGTTATATAACTATATTATTAAAGCAGTAGTCAGTAAGGCAGTAGATATTTAGTCTGGAAAAAAACTGAGTATTTACTGACTATAGAGAGAAAATTTTTACAATGTTGTTATATAGATTAGAATGAATGTAGCCAGATCTAGATATAACAATTTTATTCATAAATCTTATTTTCTTAGATATGAACTATATAAATAACATCTCTTTTTCCTTCTGTATTTCCTGTCTTCTTTGATATGAATTACAATATATATTCTATCTTGAATATTCTTGCTAGACTTTTAGCAACTTCATGAATCTCCACCTCAAACATTTAAGAATCACTAAAGTTCGGATAACTTGCTTAACAGTCTCTCTATCTCTAGATGACTTTTTTAGATAATACACTTAGTATATAAGTTAGTAGTTACACTATGAAAATCTTATTCTGAAAATCAACTAAAAAATATTACCATCTTTTAATGGTAGTAACAACATACCTCCTACTTTCTAGTAGACTTGTTTACTAAGATATCAATATCCTGAGTATTTTTTCTAAAATATACAACTAGTATAACTAGTAGAAATATAGTATACAAACTAAAGCTAAAGATTGTTTTTTATATATAAATAGCACAAGTTGCTAATTTAGACTTTTGAAAGCTTATTATCAGATCTCAAATATCAAAATATAAATTATATTTAACAAGTATATAAAAAAGTAGATGAAATATTACAATTGATAATGTTTTATATTCTACAGATATTTGTTATAACTTTAAACCTCAAAGTATCAAGGTAAAAGAGAAATCTTATATTGGATTAATATAAGAAAACTTAATAAAGTTTTTATTACAAACTAATCTATCTTATATACCATAGACTATGGTTTGTATACACTTTATAACTAATCTACTTCAAAGTCTATGTGCTTTCTAGATCAACATACTGATACTAATGCTATATAATATTATTTGTTCTGGAACCTTCCATGATTTTCTCTATATTATATGATTATGTAAGATATAACTATAATATATGTAATAGACTTATAACAACCATTATATTTTGTTAATTGTGACAGTAATATATTATATCATACTATAATTCCAACCTTTAGTACAAAAAAACAAAAATAAGATAAAATAAGAACAAAGTCTTCTATTTTTAACTCTAAGAACATTAGTTTTATATATTAGTAGATATGTGTTAGGTTTTTTTTCAAATTCATGTTTTAGATTTACTATCTCTTATATTTATCTCATTATTACAACTTAAGCTCAAGTACTAAAGTAAAGAGTATACTTATATATTGAGTAATATAAGAAAACTTAATAGAGTTCTTGCTATAGAGAAGTCTACTTTGGTTTATGCACATTTATGTCAGAATTATGATAGATAGACTTGGTTTTTATTTCTTTTTAATTTTAATTTTAATTTTATTTATTTGGACTTAGATAACAGAGTGTGATGTGACATTATATGTGACAGGCACATATATTATGGTCACTATTACATAATCATATGATCTAGAGAAAATCATAAAAAGTTCTAAAGTAAATAATATTATATATAGCTATAACATATTGGCTTTATTGTTATGACTTAAGACTTAAGGGTTTGAACTAGAAGTTAAACCTTGGATTGGGTTAATTATAAGAGAACTTGATGGAGTTCCTAGTACAATATATCTATCTTATATACTACACTGTACCACTGTATCTAGCCTATTCTAAAAACTATATGTTAAGCATATTATATGACATCATTGTTTTAGAGACTTCTACCATGTTCTATTGTAACCACATGACCATGTGACTGTGATGTCATGTTGCTAAATCCTAACCCTGGAAAAAAAAGCAACAAAAATAAAAATAAAAATAAGAAAAATGAAATAAAGTACAATATTTCCAATTCTGACACTTATAGAAAGTATATGAACTTTAGAGTATTAAGTTCTCTTATATTAACTTCAATATAAGGTTGATTTTTTTAATCCAATTCTTAAAACTTAAGTCTATAATCTAATCTACTGTTATAAGGACTACTAATCAAAGACAGCTGGTAGCTCACTAGGTAGTCTTAAGTTTCATATAAATCACAAGAGAGTTCAACAAGAAGATAAAAATAATAATTCAATAAATATGGAAATTTATCAAACTCTGACTAATCCTAAGGATATTTTCTCTTAAGTGTGAACCAGATCTAATAAAAGCCTACCACAACAATATCTATGCTAGATAATGTACTATACTCTAAAGACATACCTTAAGTCAAACCTTATAACTTATTGATTATGAGGAATAAGTAATATATCTTTAAGGAATCAATAAGAGAAATATAAGGATATCTTTACCACTACATGAGGTACTGACTAAGACTATATGAGAAAAATGTAAGGCATAGTTAAATATGAGTCATAAGTAAAATGAACTCCAATATCAGAGTTGTAAACAAGGGATTCTATTTTGTTTTTCTCATTTTGTTTTTCTTTAATTTTTTCTATTTTATTTTATTTTTTGACTTAGGGTTAGAGCTGGGTGATACTGTGGTTATGGTCACAAATGTCACAAGAGTACATGACCAGAGAAAGTCATAGAAGGTTCTGGAATGAATAATGTCATATAGTATAGCAACAATATGTAGGCCTTATAGAAAGTATATGTACTTTAGAGTAGGGTAGTTATAGTGTGTATACAGACCATAGTCTGTGGTATAGTCTAAACTCTTGGACCTAAGATCATAATATTCAACACATGTCCAACATAAGGCAAATATCTGTATAATATAAGATATCAATCATATTACTTTTCAGTATTTCCCAGACTACTAGAACTCTCCAAAACTTGCCCAAAAGTAATAAACAAAGTACTAATAACATACACTTAAGAAATAGTATTTAAACTGCTTTCAAGTGGTGATATGCAAATAGTGATTCTCCTCTTTTTGTCAAGATTGTTGACGGTGGACTTTATTTTATTTCTCCTTTTCATTTTTATTTTACTTTACTTTACTTTTTCCTTTTTAATTTTCTATTTTTAGAACAACTTGGGTTAGGGTTTATCAGTCA
>Ga0157363_1006798_pt1 | contig 10798 bp, 8 predicted proteins | sample AttsexASBM1_FD_111477 | JGI IMG/M metagenome (GOLD analysis project Ga0157363, IMG submission 111477) | Fungus gardens microbial communities from leaf cutter ant in Ribeirão Preto, State of São Paulo, Brazil - Atta sexdens ASBM1 | ecosystem: Host-associated > Fungi > Mycelium > Unclassified ...
ATTTTTGTTTTTCTTATTTTGTGCACTGTGCACACACCACTTCTCTCTCTCTCTCTCTCTCTCTCTCGACAACTAGAATATGTATATATATATATATATATATATATATATATATATATTCTCATTTCAAATGCAAAAACTTGTGAGGATTTCATTAATATTTAGAGGCGATTTTTTATTGGCCGCCATATTATGTGCATAATACAGCATCTTGTTCCGCTGAACGCTTCCTATAAGTTCAAACAAACTTCAATTGTTATTCCGACTTCTGAGTTTACAACGAACAAGTTTTACGTTTTTATCCACAAAATTGACAATTGAATTTATTGCCTCGTTGATTCTTGTTGAGCGCCACGGAGGTTGAAACCGTTATTTCGACATTCTGGGTTTGCAAGAATATATAATTCTCATGATATTTTTATTAAGAAAACAGGTCTAACCTGATCCTTGATGAGTATCAAATAAGATAATATTTGAAATCATTTGCATAATTTTTCTTTGCTTTAAGAAAGATAATATTAAGAGTGCTCGGGAAAAGTAAAAGCATCATTTCTTATAGTTTTTAGAGACGAGATACAATTTTAATTAGCAATATCATCATGGAAATTGCATACCTAAAAACTTGAAATAAATTTTTATTTTACTTCTCCCGAGCACAGCAAAAATGGGTCTTTTTATATTTTTCTTCAAAAATTCATTTTTCTTCAAAAATTAAAAAAAAATCTTATTCTAATCTACAATGGATGCTTTCCATTTGATGACATGATAATAGCCAGTGTCTTTCTATTCTTCTTGACATTTAGAGAGTGACAAAGATAAGTGCTTTCCTTCAATGACATAAGTATCATTTTATCTTTGTCATTCTCTGAATGTTAAGATGGGTAGAACGATGCTTGTGTTATCAAATGGAAAGCATTCAATATACTCTTTGTTTCCTACTTGTTTTTACTTCTTGCATTTCTTTCTTCTTTGCGACCGTTTTAATAATTGTATTTCTTGCTATTTTTGCTATTCTTGCTATTCTTGCTATTTTCTGTTTCTTCCGAAATTCGTTAACTTTTATTTCGAGTGACAAAAAACAGATAAGCACAAAGATAAGATGTACAATAATAATAAAAAATAAGAAACAGAAAACAAAAAACACATTGTAGAAGCTTTTTACCTCTTGCTTTTCTCCTTTTTCGTAACATTTATGTTTTTTTGTCTTGTCCAAAATTCATCAACTTTCATTTCACAAAAAATGAAGAAACAAAATAAAAAATAAAAAATGCATTGTAGATTAGTAGTAATACTGGATACCATAGTGATAATAGATAATATTTTTTAGAAAAAAAATGGGAAGAGCGTGTTGTGTCCCTCAATGCAAGTCGGGAAAAAAAGTTCCATCTCACAAATTCCCAAAAAGTCCAATAAGATGTCTCGAGTGGATAAGAAGTTTAAATTTGGATCATTTGAAAAGCATGTGTGCAGATGAATTACAAAAATTTAAAGTTTGTTATATGCATTTCCGTGAAGAAGACTATTATTCTCCACATCCGCATTATCACCGTTTATTAATGAATACTGCAATTCCTTCTTTACTTGTTTATAGTAATGATAGCACTGATGTTAAAACTGAAAATAATGTACAGCAACAGCCGTTACAATATTTTTTTAATGAAGATAAGCAGCATAATAAAGTTTCTCAATCTGTAGTTACAAATACGCTCTTTTTACAAGAACAAGTACATAAACAATTATCAAAACAACAAGTTTTATTAGAAATATGTGACGAACAACAAATGGAAATAAAAACTGAAGTGTCTGAAGTTCAACAGAAAATTAATGAGAAAGGTACCATAGAGAAAAATCAATTACAGCAATTACATTGTGAACAGAAGGATAATAAAAAACAACAAGAAAATGTAATTTATAATCTTGAAAAACGATTGCAAAGAATAGAAGAACAGTTAATGATAATGGCAACTCCCGTAACAAATGGGTCACGAAGAAGATCAAATTTGAAACATATAACTCGTGCAAAAAGTCTTAGTCCAACTGCCAGAATGCTATATAATACTGTTATTAAATTGAGACGTTCTAATAATCGATTAAAATGCCTTATAAAACAAGAAAAACAAAAACGTAAAATGAAAGTATTGAAACACTAAATTAAAGATGTACAGGGATAAAGATGTATATAATATTCTGTTGAGAAATAATAATAATATTTTCTCAGAGAAATAATTTTTCTCAGGTACATTCACATTCCTTTGTAATACATGATATTATTATATCAATATTTAAGTTATGTTTTTTTTCAATAAATATTAATACATTTTATACATTTAACCTTTATCCTACATTTACAAATTGAGTCACTATAGTGATTAAGCGATTTCTATTCATGCAAATTTCTTTGAGTCTTTCGATAATTATAAATTATATTACATTTTATTATTTTCCAAAATGAAGTTCAAATATTTATTCTAGAAAGATGAAAATATGTTGGTGAATTTTTAAAGATTTTTTAAAATCATTCTGAATAGGTAAAAAAAAATGGACGGATTCTAATGATCCCCTAGAGTTCTAGTTTGTATGAGACATCAAATTGTATCTTGTAGAGTAAGGGTTAATATTCTAAGAGTCTTGCTTAGACAATTTATTTTAATTGACCTACCACATTTTGTTAATTTGATAGAGAGAGAGAGAGAGAAAGAGAGAGCGCTAGCGCAAAAGATAGAGGAAAAGAAAAGAAAAAAGAATGAGACAGAGAATGTAAATGTATATTTTTCACAAAATTTTGATAAAATACTGTCTTCTAGTCAGATTTTGCAAGGTTCTATCTTAACTATTATAATATTTTACATAATACTACTATATAATTCTACTATTGTACAATAATATTATTTTATTCATTTTATAATTCATTTTATTAATATTCTTGAAATATCAATAAATATCTGCTAACAAATTTGAGTAGAATTACACTAGCTTATTATTAACTACTTAATTAAAAAAACTTAAAATTTTAAAAGAGTCCATCTCTTTTATCCTTAAAAATCATGAATTTTTATTTGATTCTATTGATATTCTTAAATTCTATCTCTTTCTGACAAAATTATTTTTGATCATTTCTTGATAATTCAAATGCTTGATTATTAAGACCTGGTTGCACCAACGTTACTTTGATTTTAAGCGAAGCTTAAAACTCTTTCTATCTTTTTGACTAAAACGAGACAGATAGAGTTTTAAGACTCGCTTAAAGTCAAAGTGACTTTGATGCAATTGGGCCTAAATCGATTATACATGTATATTTACATATGCAGATGTGTACTGAGCGCTCAGTGAGCTCTTGCATCTGATTGACATATTCCGTTAGATCTAAAAATATAGACCAATCACAAGAGCTCACTAAGCAATGTAGTGAATGCCCTTAGCTGTTTCATGACTATTGCATATTAGTGGTGCGTTCGGGGAGTCAGTATTATTTTATCGTTCTATCTTCGTTGTTATGTAAAAGGATAGAATGACACAATAATAGCGCTCCCCGAATGCACTTCGGGTCTTAAGCGAACATAACCTATGAAACGAAGAGGTAGAAGATTTAATGATATACGGGTGACGAAACGTGTGATTATTAATGCAATATTTAATATTATTAGAGAAGAACGAGATCGCGCGAGGAAATTTAAGTCTGCTTTAAATCGAAAACATGGGTGAACGCTACAACATCCATAGCCAGTTGGAGCATCTACAATCCAAGTACATCGGTACGGGACATGCAGACACAACCAAGTTCGAATGGCTAGTGAATCAGCACAGGGATTCCTGTAGTTCATATATGGGCCACTACGATTTGCTAAATTTCTTTGCGATTGCCGAGAACGAAGCCAAGGCACGAGTTAGATTCAATCTTATGGAGAAAATGCTGCAACCCTGTGGACCACCGCCCGAAAAGCCGGAAGATTAAATTGCGCGTTCTTAAACATTTTTCTTGTGTAATAAAAACTTTTAATTCCCGAAAATAGAAATAATATAAACTTTTTGTTTTTTTATCAGATGTTTCAAGAAAAATTAATAAACTTAAGTGGATTTTGTTAATATTTGTGACTATATTATAATTTTATTTTGCATAATCGCTATATAACCTTAATTGTGCTTATGTTCATGAAGATCTATATGTATAGAACACGTGTTTTTTGCAATCTTGCATTATTAAAGAAATTATCTTATAACGAGATTTATTGATAGCCTAAGAAAAATAATTGAGATGCCTCCATTTCCACAATGTTCCACAAAGTGTGGAAAAAATGCCATTTTAAAGGTAAATTATTTTTTCAGATTTATACTACCTAGCAAAGGATTAAAATGAATTGAAATTTTTTTTCTATCCAAATGCGTATTTTAAATAGCGAATACTTTTTTGGATTTAATTGGATTCAATTAGATTCAATTAGATTCAATTGGATGCAATTGGATTGAAAAACTGCATTTCCTATTCAAAATTTTGAATTGAACAGTATTCACAATATATGTGTTGTACACAGAAAAAGCTAATATTTTTAGATTAAAAAACATAGAGATATGTTTCATGCAATTCCTATAAATGAATAAAAATGCATTCAGGATTGAAAAGCATTCATTTTAATATTCGTAAATCAATATTTCTGAAAATCTGAATCCATTTCAATTTATTTCAATTCATTCTTGTTTGTTAAATAGATCTAAAAATTGCTATATTATTGCATTATTAAATTAAAAAAATATGTATGCATTTTTAGAGGCCAAAAACTGGCGATACATTGTGCAAAGAATGTTTTTTCTTGGCATTTGAGACCGAGATTCACGATACTATCATCAATGGTAAATTATTCAAGCCTGGTGATAAGATTGCTATTGGAGCATCAGGTGGAAAAGATTCCACTGTACTGGCATATGTCTTAAAGATTCTGAATGAAAGATATAAATATGAATTAGACCTGTTTCTTTTATCCATTGATGAAGGAATTACTGGTAATGTAACTATAAAAATGATATTTTTATATTGAAGCTTTATATTGTACACAAAATATATAATTTACTTTTAAAATATATCTTTTTAGGCTACAGAGATGATAGCTTGAAAACTGTGACGCGAAATAAAGATGATTATGGTATTCCACTTAAAATTTTATCATACAAAGAATTATATGGATGGACAATGGATTCTATAGTTACAGAGGTAAATTGTATCAAATATTATTAAATATTATTAAATATTAAATTTAAACTACAGCTAAAGTTTACTAAAAAAGTTTACTAAAAACCTGTCGTTCAGTACTTAGATGTAATAATTTAAGGATCTATCAATTAAATGCCTTACATAAAAATATGCAGATCGATCTCGTGAATCAAGTTGATGTGAGATTTAACTATATTTTTTGATAACTTCAAATACATGTATAAAAAAATATATTTTTTAGATCGGCCATAAAAATAATTGTACATTTTGTGGTGTTTTCCGAAGACAAGCATTGGACAGAGGGGCTGCAATTTTGAAAGTAGATTGCATTGCAACAGGTCATAATGCAGATGATATCGCTGAAACAGTACTAATGAATATCTTGAGAGGTGATATTGCCCGACTACAAAGATGTACATCTGTAATCACTGTAAGAATATTGTATATAAAATGTTTATAAGATTACAACAAATTTTTTTGATATTTTATATTTTTGTGTAATATAGACTGGTGCAGATTCTATCATGCGGTGTAAACCTCTAAAATATGCATATGAAAAAGAGATTGTCATGTATGCATATTTTAAAAATCTAGTATACTTCTCTACAGAATGTATATATGCTCCAAATGCTTATAGAGGTCATGCAAGAGCCTTTTTAAAAGATTTAGAAAAAATAAGGCCGTCATCTATCATAGACATAATACATTCAGGTAAAAATATCTTTTTGTTAACTTTCTACAGTATTAATATTTATCTGTTATGCAATCTGAAAATTAGAAAAATAGTGAATAATTTCCGAAAATGATCAACGTCCAATTATGAATTTTGACAGAAATACTCGAAATGATATTAATTAAATGTCCTTAAAAAAATTTCTATCGATAAAAATGCTAAATTTAATGCTAAATTTAAATGCCGAAATTTAATGCTAAAAATAAATAAAAGGTAAATATGTCGATTAGAGGAGGCATTTCTAATTACCTTGACACATGTTAATGTGTCATGACTGTAAATAATGTTTCAAATTTTTTTAGCCTTCGATAGAGCGCATATTGTGTATGATCACTTTATCTTTGTTTATTATTTGTTTATTATTGATGAACAACAAGATAGAATTAGGAATAGAAGATACTTGTATAACGCATTATCTTTTTATCGTTATTTTGTTATAATAATGATTTGATAATGACGTTATGAATTTTTTATGGCAGCAATGATAATAGTAGTAGAGTGGAAAAGTGAATTGTTACTTCTAACGGATTGAAAAAATAATTTATATTTGTAACGAATTAATTAACATATCGATGCGTTACAAGTAACAAATTACTTTTTTCAGTAAATAACACATAATGATAAGTTATTTTTAAAAGTAATTTTTCTAATCTTAGTGCAACCTTAGCGTTTAATTAATTATTGTCAATCAAAAAATTGCAACGTCATTATCAAATCATCATTATAAAAAGTAACGGTTTCACTATACTTCCATTCTCATGATAAATGATATATCATTTTACAGACACAATCAATATATTCTATCCCCTATTTATAATTTTTTCTTTAAACATTTTGGCATTAAATTTTATTGATATAAATTAGAAATCTGTTTAAGAGTTGTTCATTTGAAATAAAATTATTCCTGCTTAAATTCATTGCAATTGGACGTAGGTCGTTTTCGAATGATGAGCTAAAATATTATTTACTAGGTGAGCAGTTACAAGTGAAAGCTAATGTAAAAATGCCAGAGAGAAGAAATTGTACTTCATGTGGATTTGTCTCAAGTCAAGAAATATGTAAAGCATGTGTTTTGTTGGAAGGTTTGAATAGAGGACTGCCAAAACTCGGTATTGGTAAATCTAGTAAAGCTAAAAAGATAATGAACTTGAATACGGATAAAAGAAACAAACTGCAAAATATAGATCTTTAAGATTCTTATACAATTAAATATATAACTGTCTAAGTATGTAACATGTGCACCTAAAATATATTTTTACAAACATAAATTTTCCATATATATTTTTTCAATTATTATTGGGAAAAACCATTTTACTATCTTTTTCATTTAAAGATTAAAGGATCTTTTCTGTAACTCTTAACGACTATAACTGTAGCTATAATATAAATATACTTTTAAACAAAAAATAATACATAGTTTTAAAACAGGATTGATAACAAAATATAACTTGTATATATATATATCCAAGATTAAACATATATATTAAAAATCACAAGATCAGAAAATAGTTTTGTACTCTTTATAATTATTGTAATTAATGTACTTATATATTATTTTTGTAAATTAGATTTTCATTTATAAATAATAAAACTTACACATCTATCATATAAAGGAGATAGGATCGTACGGAATAATATTATTTTAATCAATTATCGTTTTTTCACACTCTGGTACAATAAAAATATTTTTGCTATATAAAAGTGGTATTCATATCAAGATGAAATTTATACTATATATGCGGCCGCTTTTTGTATAATTTGTGTTCTGCAAATAGGACAATTATTATTGATGCTAACTGAGCAATCTTCGCATATGCATACATGACCACAAGGTAATAAAATAATTTCACGTGCGTTTGTCCTGCAAATTACACATATTTGATCCTCTCTAAGATCCCTATCCCTGACCCTTTGACGCCTTTCTTGACGAGATGTTTCAAGCGATTGACGTAATTGATCTGCTAATCTTTGCTGCTGTTTATTCTTCCAATAACGTCTTATCATAATTCCTCCGAGTACTAATCCAATTGTGCCGCTCATCAAACAAAATAGCCTATGTATTTCAGAAAATTATATAAATTCAGACTCTTAATAATATAATAAATAATATATTCCAATTAAATACTGTATAATAATATCCCAATACATTAAAATGTACATACCTGTATATTTTCTTATGATCATCTAATTTTCGCATCAAAGAAGTAATTGACATGCTTGTTATATAAAAAGGAGATCCATTTAATGGAAGTTGCAAAGTAAGATAATTAGATTCAGTTTTTGACCTCGAGAGCTCGCCTATTGCTGTAATAATTGAATCTTCACGCAACATTTTTTCTGTAGACTGTATACCTCGTTGGCGTACTCCTAATAAATCATATGATAAATTCAAGTTTAAGAACTTTATGTATACACAACACACGCACATACATTTTTTTACAAGAATGTACATATGATTCTATATTATGTAATAAAAATAAGAACTAATCTGATTACAAGATTTTATTATAATTACCTGTAAAAAATCCCCATATATGATCTATAATTGTAGGTACACTAGGTTGAAAATTATCGGAGATTACATCCAAGTCTAAAATATCAGCAGATAATGGATCTGTTATCTCAACATGGTACCATCTATTTTGCAAAACAAATGGTACGACATTATATACTTGCTGAATTGTTCGTTCCTGGTCAGACCTATGGAATTACAAATTAAGATAATTAGGAAGAAATATAATATTATCAAGATTATTGATATTTATATTACAACTACAGAATTCTTCATAAAATTGTGATATTCAATAACCTACCAATAACCAGCTGATGTTCTTGCCACAACATGTTCTCTGACACTAAGCTTCTGTATGACTCCGGTAACATCTTTTTTATTAACGCTTTGTAATGATTCTTTTAATGGTTTCACGACTCCTCTGATAGCGATATAATCTACTTTGTTATTCAGGCTCTTATCTAGTAGATTTTCCAAATCTGGGCCAATGTCGTGTAACTCGACATTCTATAAAAAATAAAAGTTCTTAAATTGCCTGTAATATTTTAAAATATTCCAATTTATATTAATACGTTTTAGAACTTTAACAATGAATTAATATTGTTTACCTTAATCGCCTTAATTGCATTCTTGTAGTGAATATACTGTTTCAAGCAGATAGTAAATACGATCGTGTCAACTCCAAGCAAAAATATTTCGCTAAAGTACTCCATGATTAAATTATATTCTGGAAAGTATATTATCGTCCATCTTTACATTGTTCCAATCTGCATCAATTCATTTGGATTAAGGTTACACACAGGACATAACTCTCAATCCTCAATTCGAGTTCAATTCGGTCAGTAATAACTAATAATTCGTTTAATATTTGTTATAAGAGCGAACAAAAAAAGAAGATTACTTTCGTCAGAAATTTTCAAAAATTACAAGTCCATATTCGACGATCCTTTTGATGCAACTCGGAAATATTTTTCAAATTGCAAAGAATCGAGAAAGAAGTAAAAAGAAGAAAGAAAAACACTAAGGTCTTCTCATGCTGCTGCGAACTAGCTGCGAACCACTACGAACTAAATAAGTTTTCATCTGTTGGTAGCTGAAGAGAAACTTAATCGAGTTTTGTCGATATATTCTCTCTCGGTTTGTTTATTCTACTGGCACTGTCTCTTTCTTTATTTTCCTACTTTTTCCATGTATCAATATATATGTATTGATATATACGATATGTACGTATGCATACACACACATTCATATAGGTTAAGGACATATTCGCGCAATTTTTTGAAATTACAGCAATGATTACTGCTGCGAGAAATATTTATAAAATATATATAATGTAAGATGTCTCAATGTTTCAATAAAGATTTATAGGAGAGATAACTTTAATACAGTGTGTTCAATTATGACAGTGTTTTATTGTGTGAGATTGATCATTGTGCAAATAACACTTGTTATTAGAATAATGCGACTCATAAATAATTTTAATTGTCAATCATTACGATCAATAAAAGCTATGAAATGAATGTGATAAAACGATATATAACGGAGGCTTAATGAGTTTCTGACTAATCTGAAGAATTAAAAATTCTTACGAATATTAAAATTAGAATTAGATATCATGCATACAATACAATATTGAAATGATTCTTGAAAATCTTCGTCTGATAGACTGGATGGCAATTGTTAAAATTGACAAACAAGTCATAAAGAGATATTATACTGTATTTTTTCTTTATTTTTTTTTAACTTCTTTATAATTATATAAAAAAATGATTTAAGATATCCCTAAATTTTTCGTATCTACAAACTTTAACTGTATATTATGAGCCAAAATAAGAAATGTTACATAAACATAGGTTCTTAAAATGCTTTATTAAAAAGTTGTAAAAAAAAATATGTAATATATAAGAAACAATTTTACTCAAGGTTGCATTTAAAAATGCCCTCATGTCAGTATAAGCTTGACATCAATGTAATTTTGAATTTATTATTATTTTTGCGAAGGTAAAGGAAATCTTCATAATAAGATTTCTTTTGTCCTTGCAAAAAAAGTGATAAATTCATTCAAAATTAATCAACATCAAGCTTGTATTGACATGAATAGATTACACTTTAAAATGCAAATTTATAGGTAATACTGTTTCTTATATATTTTACATTTTTGTTATAGTTGTTTTTTAATAAAGCATTTTAGAATCTATGTTTATATAACTTTTTTTTTCTCATTTTTTCTTATAAAATATACTTAAAGTTTGTATGGAAAGATTTTTTCTTAAAAACTTGTTGGAAAATCCGAAGACATCCTGTATATGCGAATAATTTTTATTAAACTCTAATTAATTCATTTGGCAGA
>Ga0157363_1006800_pt1 | contig 10796 bp, 2 predicted proteins | sample AttsexASBM1_FD_111477 | JGI IMG/M metagenome (GOLD analysis project Ga0157363, IMG submission 111477) | Fungus gardens microbial communities from leaf cutter ant in Ribeirão Preto, State of São Paulo, Brazil - Atta sexdens ASBM1 | ecosystem: Host-associated > Fungi > Mycelium > Unclassified ...
TATATATATATATATATATATATATATATATATTAGGTGTAATAAAAAGAAATCCATTATTTTTCCATTCAATTTCATGCAAAAATAATGGATTTCTTTTTACTACACCTAATATATATATAATATATATATATTTTTAATTGTCCTTGAATATCTAAAAAACCGCATTAAAAAAAAATATTTCAGATAAAAATTGTGTAGCCTGTATCGATAGTCACAAATTAAAAATTCTTTGAGATTTTGCATGGCTTCATTATAAAAGAATTTTCCAATTTGCTATCTAACAATAAGAAAAATCCTGTATTTAAATCTTTTATAACATTATTAAAGATATTGAAATAAAAAAATTATACATTTTATATAAAATAAAAAATTTAATAAATTTATGATTTTTAATTGGAAAAATTCAAAATGATGTTAATCTTTTTTACAAAAAATATCAAAAAAAGCCATTTTTGAATGTTAATTTCAATTATCTTGGAAATCTGACATGCTGAAATTTTTTTGTTTCGCTTTAACCATTAAAAACTCTATGAGAAAACACCTAGTCCAGTTCGAATAATTTTTTTTTATTATAACTAGTGTTATTAATATAAAAATAAAGATAGTTTTGTATGAAGAATAAACACAAGCAAAGCTAATATAAACGCGATCAGAAATTCCACAAACTCAATTTGCACTTGACTTTCATAACTGAAAAAGATTCAAATCCAAAGTGAAAAGTTTGTACTTGATTGATGTCTCCTAATAAGTACAGTATCGCTCAAAAATGTATCATCTTTAAGTTTTTTGGGCATAACTTTCGTGAAAGTGAATCGGATGCGCTTATACAGTAGACACCTAATAGCAGATGTATTTTGTACGAAGTGCAACAGCGATATACAGGTCAGTATGATGAATTGCCTATTCGTGCAGGCACGCGCGTTTGTTCACAACTGTGTTAGTTTAATCACTGCGTTGATATAATCACTTGCATGTCTTTTTCGCGTATAAAGTTTGTAGCATCCGAAGTTTTGATATATTTGACGAATCTCCGATTAATATACCAAAATAAATATTGTAAGATTTGTTGATGATCATTTCTGTCATCATTTTTACAGTGGATCTTTGTTAGTCGACTATTTTTTGCACATATGTGCTAGCTGCTTTTGTACTGTGCATAAAATAAACGTTTTATGTAAAAAATAATTTAACTTTGAGAGTATATGAAGAATACATTTTTCTTTACGTAGAATTCAGTTGAAATTTGTTACTTGGGAGTTTTCGGGATTGCTGATTACGAATCTGATCTCAGATTTTCGAAATTCAAAATCGCCCTCTTGGATCTGCCATTTTGAATTTTAAAAATCTTAGGTCAGATTCGTAATCAATGACCCCGAAAACCTCCGAATAACAAATTTCAACTGAATTCTATGTAAAGAAAAATGCTTCAAAGGGTCCGCCATTTTGAATTTTTTAATTTTGACTTCAAATTCGTAATCAGCGACCCAAAAAACCTCTCGGATTTTATTTTCGGCTAATTAGCTATTGATTAGTCACAATCACATTTATTGTTAAAAAGTGATGATTTTTTTTAGTTTGTTCATTTATAAAATACATTTTCTCAACAATAGAAATGTTTTCGTGATTTTTTTTATAACAATTGATGTTCTACAAGATAATAATGTTCTTTTCATTGCAGTAATATGTTAGAAACTGTATGAAACACATAAAAAAACTGAAATTAAAAAGGGATAATATATGTGTGACACTGTGCCGCAAAGAGTTAAGTAATAAAATTATATCATTTAATTTATATTATAATTTAGATCGATTATGATAGATTTTTTCTCGTAATAAAGAAGGGATATAACACCTAGGATTTTCTTGATAAAATTTATTTTATAATTTATATCATCACTTCGATTTCCGTTTTAACGAATTGCTACGGAAATCTGTCACAAATGTATCAAAATTTCAGACGCTACAAACTTTATACGCGAAAAAGATATACGAGACGTGATTATACCGACGCAGTGATTAAGCCTTATACACAGAACAAACGCGCGCGCCTGCATGAATAAGCAATCCGTCATTCTGTATATCGCTGTTACACCCTGTACATAAAGTATAATGATATTTAACAATATACACCATGATTTTTTAATTTTTTTAATAATTTTCTCAAAATCGCTTTTATACTTTCTTTGTCTTTCATATTGCAATCATTGTCATGACCTTATTTTTAGTATTGGATTGTCTGGAAAGTTCGTGCCGACTAACCTATATAATTTAATAAATGTATACTAAAATTTAAATTTTCTGCGTTTCAATTTTCCTTCAACATCGGCACGAACTTTCCGGACAACCCAATAATTAGATTTAGTGTTTTACGTTATGACAAAAATCCGTAGTGCTTGAGATATGATGAGGACGAACGACAACAAAAAGAGCCACAAACAAAACTGTATGTATAAGAAGTTCGCCCAACATCATGATTGGACATCCAAATCAATAGTAATCAAGTTTCTTAAACATCAGAAGAATTAGCGAAGTGTTAAGAAAAAGAAGAACGGACGACCCGATACGTTACACTACTTTTCTCGTCAATCGCAATATCCTTAATATCCTTCGCATATTCCGCAGCAATTTAAATCTCATAGTGCCGGACAATGCTGAAGAAATCTCGACTTCTAAATAGTCTGAGCCATTCGTACAGATTATACGCTGTCGTCTACAGGCCGGAAGATTGTGTAAACGGCGACTTATGAAGGAACTATTTATTTTCGCAAAGAGTTGAAGGGGCGTTGGATCAAGTGGGCCAAAGCACACCTCAACTAGACATCTTAACAATGGTTTGATGTATTCTGGAGCAATAAAAATAAGTTCATGTTATTTGATAATGATAGTATAACATGGATTCATCGCTCCAGAAAACATCAGGCCATCATTGGAGTGTATTTTGGAGTGCATTTTATTCGTGTCTTCCATTTTTGTGTGGAAATGGTTTTTTCAGGAATCATCGTTCACACAATATTCCGACCTGCAAGCGACAATGTATGATCTACGGATGAATCAGACTGTTCTCAGAAATCAATATTTCCTTAGAAATGTCCGGTGCCATGAGGAGATGTGGGTTACTGCGAAACATGCTAAGGATATTGCTATTGACGAGAAAAATTGTGATTGGCCGCTCTTCTTCTTCTTGACACAGCTTCGCTGGATTTTTTAAGCTTAAGAAACTAGATCATTGTTGATTTGGAGGTGCCAAATTGCTGGATGAGTTTCTTGTACATCTATTTTTGTGGCCCTTTAGAATAATTTTCCATTGTCTATATCTTGAGCATCTTTGCTACAGATCACGGATCTTTGCTATAATATAAAACTAAATCTAATTGTTAAAATTAAATGGTAAATGTTGCAACATGAGAAGCAAAGAAAGTACAAAAATGTGATTTTGGGAAAATTAATAAAAAATTAAAGAATCGTGGTATATATATTGTCAAATCTTATTATACTTTATGTACACGCACCGGCAGGAATGTCCCCTGGCGTTCGGTATTACATTATATTATATTTTATTTATTTATTTTATTATATGTTCTTATATTTAATTGTAAATTTAATTTTGCAATCTTGCGATACAAAATATTAATTTCGTTTGCACACTGCAAATTTATAAATGCATGCAAAGTTATTACAATGAGGCTCAAAATTACACTTAATGTTGTAATTACAATAGTACAAAAAATTTTTTGCAGTATTAAAAATTGTTATGCATAATTACCACATTCTGTGCATAATAAAAGTATTATTATGAATATTGGCGAGCAAGAGATACCAGGATATCTCACTCGTACTTTTAACAAATGTGCGAAACAGCGAAAGGACATCACGAGTCGATTATGCTTTCTCTCTCAATCGTGCGCCTTGGGCAAAATAACAAAACGATCACTTACTGCTTTCTTCCTTCGCGATCCTCGCCTCCTCTACGTTTCCAGTAACACATACGTATGCTTCGGTATGAATGTATAGCGCTACGGAACCGAACGTCAGGGAATACCATTCCTGCCGGTGCGTGTACAAAGGTGCACCTGTTACCAGGAAGTCGATTGTGTATTTTCAAATGAGGTGAAAATTATAAAAGTAAACAAATTTATTAGAGTATTCATAATTTAATTGGTCAATATCTAGTAACCTTTGCTCACTTTTGTAATTTTCACCTCTTTTCAAAATCCACAATCAATCTCCAGATATCTACTATATGAATTTGAGCTTTGATTCACTTTAACGGAAGTTATGCTAAAAAAATTAAAGGTGATATATTTTTTTTAGGATTGGTCAAAATGGTGTTTTTTTTTAAATTCAGTTTTTGTTTAATATATGTTTTTAATGTTTTATATGTTTTAAACAGCTTTAGAAAAAAATCGTATTTAAAAAAACACGTTTTAAACATGGAAAAGATTATATTAAGATCAGTGTAGAGATTATGGTTCTTTTTAATATCTCCGCTAAGTGGCGAATTCTAATGATTTCTTGTGGAATTATTTGAATAATTATTTATATTAGGAGAATCTGCTTCCCCCCTCCAAAATTTTAACCTTGACGTGTCATCATGTCCCTGCGAGTTTCATTCCACCTCCCCCCTTCTACCCTGCCAAAAGATGTTCGACTTTCCACGCAAAGCAATACTGAATTACATACAATAATGAAAACATATGCTTCTTCATAAGGAAAGAGGTGAGGTGGAACTCGATTCGCGTGGAAAATGGAACGCTTCTAGGCAGGGAGGAGAGGATGAGGTGAAACTCGTTTCGCACGTGAAATATATTTTAAAGCAGAAAATTTCTGTTTTATATAGTAAAAAAGAGACATCATTTTTCAATTTTTTTTTTATAATAACCTTTTAATGAATAACGAGCGACGGCTAAAACTTGGAGGTCATTCAGAATCATGACCTTGACAACATATGTCATTGGGGAGGGCTCTCCTATTGTAAATAATTACCATTATTTGTTTAATAGCTGCCTGTTATACCGTGATCATGCCAATATACAATAATGAGCATTTATTATAATGCATTTTTATTCTCAACAATTTCGAAACGTTTTTAAGATACATTTTATTACATATACTTTCTTATTCTTCTTAAACTTAATTATTATCACATGTATATTACACGAATATATGTATATTTGAGTGTGTTATTTGTTATTTAACATTTTATTTAGCTGCATAACATTTCGAGTTATGTACAATTAAACAATAATATGGCATTGTTGGCGTTTGGCTAATGTAGTTTCCTAAACATATTGATTACTGAAGACCTTTTTTTCGAAGTTTTCAAAATAATTATTCTTTGTACTGATTGTAGCTTTAGTGTTAATCTATAGTTTACTTTACACGTACTATAGATTTTTATTGTTGAGTTACCTATATAAAATTATATGTATATACACATGTGTATGTATGTATATATATATATATATATATATATATATATTTACATACATTCTGCAATACTCTATTTTTTGTTAATTTTGTAACCAAATATTGTTTTCTAAACAAAACTAATTTTTTAAGACTATTTTTATAAAAGACCACATTACAATTCATGTTCATTTTCGAGCCATTATGCAATGTCGCCACATTTTTATTGATAATATCCTAGTAATAAATATTTCATAAATTTGAGTTCAGAATCGAATTTTCAAAAGAAATTAAATGGAAAAATAGAAGTCAGGCGTGGTAATCGTTGCGTGAAATAATACACAAATGTAACATAAAATTCTTTATTAAATGAATGTGCTTACATGTTTCGGCTCATTTTTGAGACCTTTTCAGAGACATTACTATAAATAGAATATATAATGATGACTAACTTGTCATAGTGAGCTCCCTCCACCGTACTAAAAGAATCTCAATATTAGAATGAAACACAGATGAATGTTTATGTTAAAAATTATTTATCAGAGATGAACTATGAAAAAAACAACTTTAAAGAATTTAAATCATAGTAAAAAGAAGGAATCATTACGACAGCAATCGATCATATCGCAAACAATTCAGCACAAATTATTTAATCAAAAACTAGTTCTTGATTTGTCGACCAATCAGTATCAAATTTATCTTAAAACGTATTGGGTTGTCCGGAAAGTTTGTGCCGATTTTAAAGGAAAATTGAAACGCAGAAGATTAAATTTTAGTATATATTTATTAAATTATATAGGTGCCATTCTGTTCTACAACCTTTTTCCATCTTTCAGGCAACTTCTCCTCATCCTTCCAGAATCTCTCAGGTTTTTCAGCGAAAAACTTTTCTAAGTGATTTTTTACCTCGACCAAAGAATTGAAGCTTTTTTCATTAAGGGAATTTTGTAATGATCGAAATAGGTGCAAATCAGAGGGCGCGAAGTCTGGTGAATATGGTGGATGGGATAGAACATCTCAACCGAGCTCCAACAACTTTTGTCGAGTTATCAAAGACACATGAGGCCGCGCATTGTCCTGATGAAATACGACGCCCTTCCGATTCGCTATTTTTGGACGTTTTTTGTTTAATTGCTGTCTTCAATTCGTCTAATTGGGAACAATACTTCTCTGAATTTATCGTCTCTTGTTTGGTAAAAGCTTATAATACAGGATCTCTTTCCAATCTCACCAGAGCATGACCTTCTTTGGATGAAGACCGGCTTTTGGGGTGGCTAAAGGTGGTTCCGCTTTCCCCAAAATCTTTTTCGCTCAACATTAAATGAATTGTAAATGATCCATTTTTCATCCCCCGTCATTACTTGCTTCAAAAATAGTGTCTCCTCGTTACATTTATAGAGCGAGTGGAAATATGATCCATCAGATTTTTCTTCGTTAAATCGTGGGGAACCCATACATCAAAACGGTTTATGTAGCCAAGCTTTACAAAATGCTCGTGGATGATGGATTTTGACATATTCAACATTTCTGCTAATTTATGTGTCGTATAGCGTGGGTTATTCTCGATCAGTATTTTAATTTGAGTATTTTTCTTCATCTGTGGTAGAGAGCCTATCCGGGCGTTCTTGATCTTCAAGATTGAAATCACCAGCTTTAAACCTAGCAAACTACTTCCGCACAGTTCTTTCAGCTACAGCACCTTCGCCATAAACAGCGCATATCTTGTTTGTCGCTTGTGTGGCCTTTTTGCCTTTCCGGTAAAAGAAAAGCATTAAATGTCTAAAATGCACTTTGTTTTCTTCCATATTCAAAGGCATATAAAACTGACAAAAATTAACGTATCGCAACCAAATTTTTTTCCAAGTATGCCTGAAGTACTGTCTTTTACGATATATATGCATGTCATTTGTTTTCAATCGTTCTGATATATTCAGACCTTACGCCACCTATCAAAAATCGGCACGAACTTTCCGGACAACCCAATAAAATACTTCTTTAAAAATAATTATAATTTTAAACTTTAAAGTTAAATTGTTTTCAATCAAAAAGGAAGTCGAATAACAACTAATAGTCAAAAATAGAAAGATTCAATTACAATGAAAGAATGATATTGACTGACTGGAACCAAAACAAATCGGAACCAAAACATTTATAGCTTGTTAATAATCAGAAAGTAGCCCTTGGGAAATCCCTCTAGGTTATAAATAAGATCGTATTGTCTCCTGATTAACAACATTTCTGAAACCAATCTTTCTATACTAAGGTCGTTTATCCAAAATTAAAACGTAAAATTCTCTTAATCGATCTTCTCATGATCTTCTTGTAACTAATGATCAGTTATGACAAACGAGTAGATGTATTCTATCGAAGTTCCTATGCTCAGTGATTCTAGACTTCAACTATCTATTCGTCTGTCCTACATAACTCGCATCATAGTCCTTACAAAAAAATCTTATCTACGATATTCGATTTTATATTATGTGGGAGCGGATCTTTATGTATCTTAACGAATTTCCATAATTTATTAACATTATAAAACGACTTCAATATCGCTATTTAATCTGTCAAATTTTTCGGAAATAGTAGGAACATAAGGAACAGTAAACTATGAAGGTGAACAATTTCAACGTTATTATCGCTTTTTTGTTTTTTATTACTCGACTTAATAAAAAATGAAATTCAACGGATAATCATTTTCTAACAGTATATTTATTATAAGACAAAAATTATCAAAATGAAATTTTTGATTTGAAAGCAAAATTACTCTATCAACTAAGCCCGTATCAGTAGTCTCTTTTTTAAAAGATCGGATGATGAGATAAAAAATTCAGATATCTATCTGAAAATCTTGGTTTGTAATATCAATTAAATTCAAATATATCATTAATAACAATTAAGATAACATCTAAAAAATGCAATCTATTTCCTCCAACCTTCATGATAAACTGAATTCTTGGATGCTGAGAATTAAAAATGTCAAAAATAGAATTGATCAAAGAAATAGATGCCGTCATGATTATATCATTGATATAATCATGACGGCATCTATTTCTTTGATCAATTCTATAATAAAAATGGTGATGGAATCAACGTTAAAGTCTTACTTTCTAATTTTCGCATAACCAAATCTACAATGATGGGAGACAATGGAGAGCCCATGGGAGTACGATAATTTATATATAACATTATCAAAAACAAAGAAAGTAGAATTTAAAATCAATTGAATATTTTAATAAATTCATCTTTAAGTGAATAACAATTTTTAGAAATAAATTGCTAATAATTAATACAATCCATTGCGTAATCAATTGGAACATTGGTAAAGAGACTGATTACGTCCAATGAAATTAAATTCATTACTTAAATGAGTACCATTAAGTTTCTTAACAAGCTGAAAACTATTTTCGATATGGCTATCTCTGTTTTAGGGATAATTTTAACAATTACATGATGTTATCTTAATTGTTACTAATGAATTACTAATGAAATAATTGTTACTAATGAAATTGAATTTAATTGATCACAAACCAACATTTTCGGGATAGATATATCTGAATTTTTTATCTCATCTCGGAGAGAAAAGAAAGGGAGAGAGGGAGAGTGAGAGGAGTGGGAGAGAGGAAGGGAGGGTGCAAGGAGATGGGAGAAAGGAGAAGGGAGAGGAGAGAGGACAGGGAGTGGGAGAGGAGGGGGGGGGGCATAAAAATCCGCTCTCGCATAATGTAAAATCGAATATCGTAGATAAAATTTTTAAGGACTGTTATGCGAGTTATGTGGGACAGACTAATAGATAGTTGAAATCTAGAATTACTGATATAGGAACCACATTCGAATACATCTACTCGTTCGGTCATAACTGATCACTGGTTACAAGAGAATCATGAGTTCGATTGGAAGAATTTTACGTTGTAATTTTGGATAAACGATCTCAGTATAGAAAGAGATTGGTTTCAGAAATGTTGTTAATCAGAAGACATCTTATAAACTAAGATGGAGGGCTTCTCAAGGTCTTCTTTCCGATTATTAACAAGCTATAAATGTTGATTTGTTTTGGTTTTAGTCAGTATCGTTCTTTTATTGTAATTGAATCTTTCTATTTTTAAAATCAAAAAGGAAATCGAATAACAATTAATAGACAATTAGTTGTTATTCGATTTTCTTTTTGATTAAAAACAATTTAACTTTAAAATTTTTAATTATAACTATTTTTAAAGAAATATTCTACAATACGTTTTGAGATAAATTTGATACTGACAAAAAACTTTTTATTAAATAATTTGTGCTTAATTGTTTGCGATATGGTTGATTGGTGTCGTGATGAGCTTCCTTACTTTTACTGTGATTTAAATTCTTTAAAGTTGTTTTTTCCATAGTTCATCTCTGATAAAAAATTTTTTGTAATAATTTTTAAACATTCATCTGTGTTTTATTTTAATATTGAGATTCTTTTAACGAGACAACTTACTATGACTATGAAGTTAATTATCTATAGGGGAAACCGGGGCATCATGGATTACGAGGTACCATAGATCATCGATTGTTTAACATAATCTATTGTAGAATGTTTAAATTAATACTACTGGAATAATACGATTGTTATTTCGTTGCCCATAATTTTTATCTAGATGGCAGTGATTAAGATCCATTATCGAAAAGCATCAGTCATTAATAGTTTTCGTGGTGCAATAAGTAATTTTTTAACTGCATAAAAATGTTTTGATATTATAGTGGAAGATACATGTATGAAGATAAGGCAAGTTTTTGCGCATTTTATCTTATCTTACTACATTACAAGTAATAACCTAACATTTATTTTTTTATCGTTTTCTATTAAATGTATAATTAAATGTCTAATTGGGATACCATATGTCATATATTAAATATTCATGTTGAAACGAGATAATATAGAAAGTATATGTACTAAAAAGGCAATTTATTTTTCTAAGCAATTAATTTTATTTTATTAAAATTATATTTAATTTTATTTAATAAATTTTTTATCTTATATTAATGGTTACTTCTCATTTGTTTTCCTACAATTTTCTATTATATTATTTAATAATTATTAGTGTAATTATATTTTATTGTATTAGTGATTAAGAATGTGTAAGTTAATTGTGAAAATACTTTTCGTCATTTCCGTTATTTCTTGTATAATTCTACTATTTTGTATGTGATTTATAGTATCCCTGTATGGAGTACCATGGGTCCTTTCTTAAACAATTACTTTCTTAAAAAATTACATTTTTTTGTTTTTAAAAACTTATTAGGTGTACAACTTTGCTTCCGCCGTTTTCCTATAGATGGCTTTAGCGGTAAGTAGTAGTCGAAATAAATAGATCATAGACGTCATACAATAAACTTGGGCATCTGTCAACATAACTCCA
>Ga0157363_1006801_pt1 | contig 10795 bp, 9 predicted proteins | sample AttsexASBM1_FD_111477 | JGI IMG/M metagenome (GOLD analysis project Ga0157363, IMG submission 111477) | Fungus gardens microbial communities from leaf cutter ant in Ribeirão Preto, State of São Paulo, Brazil - Atta sexdens ASBM1 | ecosystem: Host-associated > Fungi > Mycelium > Unclassified ...
ACCACATGTAATTTATATAAATAGAGGAGCAATGCAGTGAGGGCTCCTTGTCGAGTTCTCTTGTAATCTCCACTACTAGATAGCCTACTGAGAGCTTTGCTGAAGTCAGCATATCACAAGTGCTGTTCCAGCGAGTGGTTGCTACAACAGTCTCTTTTTGAACACCAGGTCCTTAGTACTCAACATAACCCTATCTCCCTTCTTCCACTCCTCTGTTTCTTTCCTTTCTCTATCTGCTTGCCTCTTCATGTCCTCCTGTGTCTTTTTCAATGCTGCTCTCGCTTTCTCATGTACCTTTTTTATTCTTTCTATGAATTCTGTTGCCTTTTCTACTTTTCCTCTTTTTCTAATGTCTCCTCTCATTCTTATTTCTCTTCCATAATTTGCCATGAAAGGTGAAACTTTAGTTGCTGTATGAACCTTATTGTTCACCGCAAACTCAGCTGACACCAACTATTCCGGCCAATCCTTCTGCCTATGCTCTACAAAAAATTGCAAGTATTGCTCTAACTTTTGATTCATTCACTCTATTTGCCCATCTGTTTGTGGGTGGAATGCTGTTGACAGCCTCGTTTCTATCCCCAACATATTATTCAACTCCTTCATCAACTCTGCTGCAAATTGAGGTCCCCTATCTGATACCACACTCTCCAGTAGTCTATGCAACTTCCATATGTTGTCCCTAAACAACCTTACCAATCCTTCTACTGATGTTTCTTCTGTTGTTGCCACAAAGTGCGTCATTTTAGACAACTTATCACAGACCACTAAGATAGCATCTTTCCCAGCTACTACTGGTAACTTCATAATGAAGTCTACCATTAAGTGTGTCCATGACTTCTCTGGTGCTTTACTCAACTTCAGCTTTCCTACCAATTCTTCCATCTGATTTTTCATCCTCTGACATAAATCACACCCTTCTACATATCTTCCCACATCCCTCATAACTCCTGGCCACCAATAATTCCTCATTACCAACTCCACCATCTTCCATCATCCTTCATGTCCTGCTGTCAGTATATCATGATGTAACCAGATTACCTCTGTCCTTAACTTCTCATCTTTTGGTACATACACCTTTCCTTTCTTCAACACTAACTCCCCTTCAATCTTCTGCTCATTTCCCCGTAATTCCTTTACTTTTGCTCTCTTCATCTCCTCTACTACTCTAACTACATCTTTATCCTTACTTCTTGCTTTTTTTATTTTTTCTAGTATTTCTACTTTGGGTCCTTCAATAATTACTTCTTCTAATCTATGAAGCCAACTGTCTTTTACTACTACTACTTGATTTTCATTGTCTTTATCTACTCCTACTTTCCAGTCCAATCTTCTACTTAATCTATCTGCCTTCCCTATCCTTGCTCTTGGAACATGTTTCAGGATAAATCAAATCTAGACAAATACAATGCCCATTGGGCTTGTCTCCAATTTAAATTTTGTGCCTTCATAAAATACTCTAAATTTTTATGATCTGTCCAGATCTCGAACTTGGATTGTACTCCTTCCAACAAATGTCTCCAACTCTCCAATCTCCGGATAATCGCCAGTATCTCCTTATCATGGATTTCATAGTTTCTCTTAGTTTTGTTCAAAGACTTTGAGAGAAAAGCTATTGGTCTCCATCTTCTGTTCTCACACTCCATAGATAAAACACCTCCTATTGTATAATCTGATGCATCTACCTCCATCCTCATTTTTTTATCTAGATCTGGTGCTGCTAACACTGGTTCTTTTGTAAATCACTTCTTCAACTTTTTAAATGTCTCTTCCTGCTTCTCTGTCCAATTTCACTTCTGATCTTTCTTTACTATATTATGTAATGGCCTAGCTATGGATGCAAAGCCTTCGATGAATCGATGATAGTAGTTCGCCAATCCTAGGAATTTCTGCACATCCTTGACACCCTTGGGTATTGGCCAATCTAATACTCCTTTTACCTTTTCCTCCTCCATCTTAATTCCCTCCAGTCCTATCACCACTCCTAAAAATCCTACCTCTCTCACCTTTTATTTACACTTCTCCGGTTTAATATACATTATAACATTATCTATAAATGCTGCCACCTTCTCTCAGCAAATTGTTCATCATTACTTGGAATGTTGCTGGTGAGTTGGTCAACCCAAAGAACATCACTGTAGGTTTAAAGGACCCTTCTAGTGTGGTGAACGCTGCCTTCCACTCATCTCCTTCCTTAATCCTCATATTGTTATACCCCCACCTCAGGTCCATCTTTGTAAAAACCTTTTTTGTTCCAATATTCTCCAACACGTCTGATATCAAGGGCAAAGGGTAGTTGTTTTTAATGGTCCATTCATTCAGATACCAATAGTCCTGGACTATTCTCTTTTTTCCATTCTTTTTCCCCACAAAGAATACCGGTGCCGTCTGTGGTAATTTCAATGGTTGGATATACCCTTTCCTCAGCTGCTCCTGGATGAACTCCCTTACTTTCTCTCTTTTATCCATTGACAATGGGTAAACCTTTCCCTTCCTCGGCACAAACTCCTCCTTCACTTCTATCGCATGATCCCACATCTTCTTTGTTGGCATCCTTTCTGATTGTTTCTTCCTGAATACCTTGATCCACAGGTGAAACTTTTCTGGCACCATCTTCTTCGCTTCCTCTTCCGATCTTGCTGCTGCTTCTTCTTCATCCCAGATTTTCCATTCTTCTGCCACTTTCTTAACCTCTATTGTCTTCCCTTTTTTCTGCTTTTTCCTCTTATCTCTCTCCTCTCTTTTCTTTTCTGCTTCTTCCTTTGCTTCCTCTTCCTTCTGCTTCTCCCAACCTGATTTCCCCTGCACTGGTCTCCACTACTTTCCACATTCCTCTGGACACCTCATCATTTTCACCTCACCCGTTCTCCAGTCTATTTCTGGATTGTGGCGTGCTAGCCATGGCATCCCCAAAATTACCATCCACTTTTGTCCTCCTATCACATCGATCTCTGTCCTTTTCCTGTGTCCCTGATAATATATATTCACCTCTACTGTATTTTCTATTGGTCCCTCTTTGTTGAATGACCTATCTACATTTCTCATATTTATCGGCCTCTCCAACTTCTTTAATTTAAAACCTTGCTTTTTGGCAAACTCTGAGCTCATGACTAGTCCAGTTGTCCCACTATCTAACAGTACCTCCACTGTGATCCTTTCCTGCATACCTTTTCTCTTTAGCCCAATCTTCACCATAACTTCCCTTAATGTCCTTTCTTCCACCTTTCTTACTTTCATCTTCTTATTTCCCTCTAATTTTAATACATCAATATTTATTTCTGTTGCTAATACATTATATTTATTGTAAGAACTCAGTCGAGGGCTTCTAAGTTCTCCACCTCTTTTAAATGTTCTATCTGTTCAATATTGCTCTTGAACCTTTCTCCCCTATATTCCACTCTTCTTCTCTCCATTACTCTTCCTTTTCCTCTATTCCTGCAGTGATAGGTCATGTGCCCAAAACCTCCTCAAGCATAACAATTTCTTCTCTGGTCTACCTCCATAGCATAAAGGTTCTGTCTAGGAGTTCCCATCCCCTATCTTAATTCCCTTACTACCACTATGTTTGTCCTTTCTACACCTTTCATCGGAGCAGGCCTTGTTATCGTCTGCTGAGGAGGTGGTTGCCTCCTCTACCACACTTGAGGTCATGGCAATATTTGTCTCTGCTCCTGTTTAGGAGCTCCTCCTCCTTGTTCTTTCTTCTTCCTTAACCTTTCTTCTTCTCTCCTGCTCTCCCTCCAATTCTGATCTAGGGCTGTTGCCCTCCTGAACCACTGCTCAATTGAGCCTGGTTGATTTTCCACCTTCATCAACTTCCTCCTTATCGTTCCATTCATCCCCCTCTTGAATTCCTCAATTAACAGTCTTCTCTTGTATCCACTACCCCTCGCTACCCTCTTAAACTCCTGTACAAACTCCTCCATTGTTTTTCCTCCTTGCTCCAACTTCCTTAATTCCGCTGCTTTCATTGACTCTTTCTCTCCTTCTCCAAACTCTTTCTTCAAGCTCAACAAAAACTCTTCTGTAGACTCATATTCCACCTTCCCTGATTCCAACTCCTTTATTATATTCTCTTTCCACACGTCTGCTGTTCCTCCCTGCACATATGACAGAATCCACTGTATCTGCCCTTCCACTGAATCCTCTCGCATCCTCATTCTTATATACAATTTGTAGGCTGTAATAAATCCTGCTATCTTTGATGTTGTTCCATTAAAGATTTGAGGCTTTGCTATCTCAGCCTCTCCTCCTCGTCTCCCTACTTTCCTTGGTGCTGCTTCTTCTCTGACTCCTCCTGCTAGCAGGGCCTGAATTTGCGTCTGTATCGCTGCCAGCTGCTCCTGTTGCTGTCTAATAATCTCATGTAAATTAATTTGACTCATGTTGATGTTATAAGAGGGTGGTGAGTTAATGGGGGATGGTGTTTGTGATTGTGGTAGTGGAGTGGGCAGTGATGAAATGTATAGGGGGAGTGTGGAACCTATGCTAGATTCACTCTCTGATTCGTATTCTAAGGAAGACAGAATTTCTCAGTAGGTAGTAGCAGATCCTCTTCTTGCCCTGCCTATACTGTTTACTAACTACTTAGTCTACTGGCTACTGTTTTAAGGAAAATGTAAACAATTTTGTTCTAAGAAGGATGTTCTACACTAAGCAGAGTTTTAAGAACTGCTGCTATTACTCTGCGTAGACAGACCACAAGGAAATCTGTAGCACAAGGTTGATACAAGAAACGAGTAATGAGCATGTCCACAAAAGATAGTACATTTGAAATGCACTAGTGGGCTTTAATACACTCAAGCAATTAAGATTCCCCCTCCTGTTATAACTCGAAAGTGTGGATAGACTTCTAGGGTTAGAGTTAGGACCTATAGTTAATTATTAGTCTATGGCTAGAGAGAGATACGAGCACATGACCTGGAAGTCATGTGATATAGGCTGGAGTAGTCTAGAGTGGTCTGGAAGGACTTAGGGTCTAGAAGGATCAGAAAGAGTCTAGAGTAGGAGTTAGGGTTAGAGATAACGTCAAGGGACAACAGTTCCTCATGGTGTACACAGGGTGCACACATATACAGTGGAGATTAAGGAGTATGACATCAGGGAACGTGTATATGGCATGGTGTCCTTATAGTGGATGAGTAATAGGACATGAGGATGATGCATGGACTTTAGGGTAGGAGTAGCGCAGTCGTAGCATGGACCAAGGACTAAAGTATATAAGTAGGGATAGATCCTGTAAAGAGTTCTCCATTGAGTTCTCTTGTGTAAACCCTATACAAGGTTCTTCTCCCAAACCAACACTAAGGTTTCTGAGTTGTAACACCTCCTGATTGGTATACTCTTTATGTCTAGGGCCTAACAATATCTTCTGGACTAAGAGACGGTGTTGCCCCTTGGTCGAGGATGAAAAGGAATAAGAAAAAGTGTAAGAGAGCTTGGTGTTAAGCAGTCTTTGGAATGGAAATCGAGTTCTAATGTTATGAACTTAAACCTTTAGAGTTAGGTAAAAGAACCACTCTTGTATTAAAGAAACACAAGAGAACTCAATAAAGAGTTCTTTATAAAATAGTCTACCTTATATACTCCTATAGATGGTCCATGCTAGCTACTGTGCACCTTATCCTAAATGACCATGTGTAAAGCATAAGGCCAACATGTGGTGTCCATGTTGTATGACATCATTTTGTTCTAGAACCTTCTACGACTTTCTCTCAAGTCCTGTGATTAATGTTGTGACCACACCATTAGGTGTGACTGATGTGATTGATTACTTCTAACCCTAACCCCAGAGTTCTAAAATTAGAAAAATAAAAAATAAATCAAGACAAAAAATAAAAATGAGAAAGAAAAATAAAAAAAACTAAGTTTACTTTCTGTTGTCTTGACAGCAATAGCCATATGAATATTGGGGGTACTTTATAGAAAAAAAGCATTGTTTATACTTCCTAATAGTAGCATTGTTAAGGATGGCTTTTGCCATCCTAGCACATAATGTGACCAACTGGCCAATGTGGAGAAGCTAACTATTATTTTTAGAGTAGCTAAACTGAAAAAGCTTGTGATTCTTGTCTCTAAGAGTGAGAAAATGGTGTTTTTAAATAGTAGAATGATTAAAGAATGTCATCTAAGCATCTAGATATGAGAGAACACTCTTGGAGTAAAGAATATCAATAGAAGTTGCTAAATAAAGTCTAGCAGTCACTTTAGTGTTAATCACATCATTATGGACTAGTAGGTATAGATATAACTCAGTATTACTTAGATAGTCCCAGAATTCAATCTTATGGTTAAAGCTATAAGAAAAGAACAATCTAAGCACAAAACTGATAGCTAAGAAATTCTTACAATCTTAAGCTTAGCTTAGGTTGCAACTTAGGCAAGACTTGAGTAGAGAAGAGAAAAATAATCAATTAGTAAAGCATAAGGATATAAGATAGTATTTACAGCTATATATATCTTATAGACCATGAGGAATACATATGTTAAGAGTAAGGAAAATATAAGAAATCCTCCACTACTATATGAGGCGCTAACTGATCATATGTTATGACTCGGAACCCTTAGAGTTGGGTTAGGAGGTAACCTTGTATTGTGGTAACACAAGAGAACTCGATAGAGGTCCCTTTACAAACTAGTCTACCTTATATACCACTATTAATGGTCTGTGCTAACTACTGTGCACCCTACCCTAAACAACCATATATGGTACATGAGGTCAACATATAGTATCCATGTTGTATGACATTATTTGTTCTAGTCCCTTTTACTTCATTCTCTGCATCTCATGACCTAACCCTAACCCTATGTTCTAAAAATAGAAGAATGAGAAAATAAAACAAAATAAAAATGAAAATGAAGAATAAAATAGAAAGAAACTAAGTCCACCGTTTGTGGACTTAACATCATACATGTAGAAAGTGTACAGTATAACTAGTCATTGAGTTATAAAGAAGAAACCCTAACATCTATTGTCCATAAACAAACCTTCTGTAAAACATGAGGTATTGATTATAACAATATCTCCATTTTAGCATTCATGTTCTTATGAACTAGTTTAATAACACTAAGTCTTTAACCACATATAATATAATTATTTTTGTTATGACTTGGGCTCAAAGGGTTAGAGCAAAAGTGTACTTGTGTATTAAGGAACACAAGAGAACTCAATAGGGTTTCCACTACAACCTAGTCTACTTTATATACCCCACACCATGGTCTGTGCATAGTGTTAGAGTTGTGAACAATGGACTTGGTTTTATTCTATTTGCCTTTTCTTTTATTTTCCTTTATTTTATTTTGAGTTTCTTTTTCTTTATTTGGACATAGGTGAAGAGGACAAAAATGTGACATCACATGTCATATAAGTCACATACTCATGTGATACAATGGAACAATATAAAAGGTTCTAGAAACAATGATGTCATATGGCATGAGTAATACATGTCGATCTCAAAACAAATACATAGTCATTAGAGTAGAGCTAAAGAAGTGTAGTACAGACCATCAGTAGTTTGTATATAAGGTAGATGTTTTGTACTTAGGAACTTTATCGAGTTCTCTTGTGTTACTCAATACAAGAGTGTGTCTTTTGCTTAAACACAGAGCCTAAGTCATAACATATAGTAGCTACTGTCTATTCTAAAAATATGACTAAGGTCTTCTAGTAGGTTCTGTTACTTTCTATAATTATGTGACCTCTTTGACTGTGACCCATTGTGACATCATGTCATGCTTCTATCATGTCTTGTGACTTGTGACTGTCATGTATAACATTATCTTTCTTGTCTTTTGCTTAGTCCTAAAAGAGTACTATTATTCTAAAATAAGGGAATAAAAGTTGAGAGTGAAAATAGAACCAAGTCTATCTTTAGTAATTCTGACAATTTTCTTTATTAGTCTAATCATGATTTTCCCTTGGCATGTTAATGTGATAAAGTATAGTTCATATAATGGTAGTCCTCTCATATACATTTCAATTGGAAAACCACATCTTATTGTATTTACATTATGTTTTTGTTTTAGGAATTTGATAGTGATTTCATTCCAATACTGCTCATCTTGTTTTCCATTTGGTCAAAGAGATTTGTAATAGGGTGATAAATAGAAAGGTGTTATCTTTACTGGTGATTGTACTAATTTCATATACTTGTTCAAGTTATTTACTTCATCTTGAACAAATGTTAGTTTTGGCATTTTCAGTTTGCTTAATTTTGATAATATATTGTAAGATTTATACAAGAATACTTCTTTGTCTTTTTTTTGTTTTCCTTTGTTGACTATTAGTGGTTGTCCTATGTTTTGTCCTATGTTTTGCTATGCATTTTGATATGTGTTTTGTATTTCTTTGATATAACCATTCACCAGCATATTATCTTTTCCTTTACATCTATCCAATTCATCAGCTAATAGAGATTATATATAGTGTACTTGATTTTCTATATCTCCTTGAATGATGTTCCATAGATCTTCAGATATACTAAATATGTTTTCTGCTATTTGTGTCCTATATGTATTGCTTGCTTGTAATATTGTCATTTTGATCTCTGCAAATTGAGTGTTTACTTCTTCAGTTATCTTGACAATATTTTGTAATTGCAATTAGATGTTGGCCATTGTTTCTATCCCTCATATAATTTTGTGGTATTTTCTCATCCAGTTGTTTCTTTTATTATTTAAGACAGTAATCAGGTTAAGATTATTAACGGTGCAAGTAACATATGGGTTGGGAGAAGTGGGAGCAGTTGTAAATTGTTGAGCTATTGATATAGATGTAAATTTCTCATTGTCTATTGAACTTTGAGATGTCGAATTGAGGTTTTACCTTTCTTTTTTATAGATTTCAGCTCAAAATCTTTGACCAATAGTCTTCAATTGCTTCCTTGGCATGTGGTAATCTTGTTTCAGATACTCACTAATCATGTTTATTGTTGTGTACTAAGAATTGTATGCCTCATCTTCATTTTCTGTGATTCCTAATTTCTTTTACTTCGTATTCTTTTTCTTTATTGATAATTTCTAGTGGTGGTACTGGATCCATGTGCTGTCCCTTGAAATATGGTTCTTTGTATGGTGTCAGCAGGTCTTTATTGAACACATTGAGAATTGCCCATCCTTCTAGTAACTCTATCTAAAATGCTTCTTGACCAATATTCTTTGATATTTTTCCAATCTTAGATATCTTTTTTATCTTCTATCTGGTCTAATTTCTTCTGGGCATAAATACCTGCTATTCCCCCTCTAAGGCAGTCTAGGATTGCTGTGATCCTATTATCAGTTGTTATTACTCTGTTGCTCCTGAAGAACAATTGTATCTCTCTCCACTAGTTTTCAAATTTCATCCTGTCCCTATCAAACCATTCTGAATCTGGAACTATGCTTTTAGACATAACTGCCTATTTTTTTTGTACTGCTAGTGCTGATACTATTGACATTGCATCTATAGTCTCTGTTTCTGTTATTTCATTTAAGGTATTTTCTTTGGTGATCCTCAATAATTTTAGTTATTCTGATAGTGCCTCCATATTGTTTTCTTGATATTAATCCATTTTGCTATCCATGGATTACACTACAAGTATTAGTTGTCTTTCTGATAGTCTAAAACCATAAATGTTCTAGTGGCCTAACTGTTAGAGTTGTGAACAATAGACTCTATTTTATTTTTATTTTTATTTTTTCCTCTTTTATTTAGGGTTAGGGTTTAATGTGACATCATGGTCACAACTGTCATGTGATTGCAATGGAACATGATGGAATACTCTAGAATGATGATGTTATACATGTGTTTAACACATATTGGCCTTAAGGCTAACACATAGTCATTTAGGATAGGCTAAAGTAGTGGAGCACAGACCATTTGTGTGTAGTATATAGGGTAGACAATTCTGTACAGAGTTCTTTATTGAGTTCTCTTGTGATTAACCCAATCTAAAGTTTTACTTTTGACCATAACACTAACTATTATGCACTCTTCTTTTACAAGGTAAGCCTGGCAACACTTTACCAAATGTTATGACCTTAAGCTTGGCTCAGGTTGCAACTTAGACAAGACTTGAGTAAAGAAGAGAGGAATAATCAATCGGTGAAGTATAAGAATATAGGATAGTATTTATAGTTATATATACTTATAGACTATGAGAAATATATAAGAAAGCCTCCATTACTACATGAGGTGCTTGTCAGAGTTCAAGTTGGTAGACTCTAACTATTTTATTTTCTCATTTTTCATTTTATTTTATTTTATTTTTATTTTTGGGAACTTAGGATGAGGGCTAACATAATATCACTGCTACACTGTTACAAATGGTCACACAACATGACGAGTGTTACATATCAGTCACATGACAATATCACAGTCACAGTCACATGACAATGTTACAGTCACAGTCATATAATCACATGTCACAATAGAAGAGTATAGAAGGTTTTGGAAAGATGATGTTATACAGCATATTAAACACATGTTAATCTTAAGGCAAACACATGGCTGTTTAGGGTAGGCTAGAAGTAGAGTAGCATTGACCATGAGTTTTAGTATATAAGGTACACAATCCTGTACAGAGTTTTCTATCGAGTTCTCTTGTGTAAACCCTATACAAATATTACAATTGATGTCTCCAGGATACAGCATGGAGAAGGGCAAAGAGTATGATGACATGTTTGGCTGTGCTGTAGTAGTCTCAGTCAGCACCTCATGTAGTAGGTGCTACAATTTTGCTTCATCCTCACAAGTCTCCTCATGTTATCTTACTCATATGCCTCATGTATTGTACATTGTTTCCTCATTTCATACTAG
>Ga0157363_1006802_pt1 | contig 10795 bp, 7 predicted proteins | sample AttsexASBM1_FD_111477 | JGI IMG/M metagenome (GOLD analysis project Ga0157363, IMG submission 111477) | Fungus gardens microbial communities from leaf cutter ant in Ribeirão Preto, State of São Paulo, Brazil - Atta sexdens ASBM1 | ecosystem: Host-associated > Fungi > Mycelium > Unclassified ...
CGAAACTGTGGTGCAACGAAGTCAACAAAGTCAAAGACGATTTCTACAAGCAACGTATTAGCAAAGAGACACCAAAGCATGACGCACGAAATTTCCATTTAAGCTGTGAACGTCGAAGTTACGAGATGAACAGACCATCTCGTCGGCGATTGTGTCGATAGATAGATAGGAACGGAGACAGAGACAAAACGGAGTGGGGGAGGGGAACGAGGGACGGGCCTGCACGAAGGGAGACCTGGGCACCAAACTATTGTTGCCAATATCTCGGACAGTTCAATTACTTGGTTATTACGCGCCTCCAAACTGACAGGGTTGCTTACATGCTTCGTCAAGCGGCTAATGCATACATGCATGTACACAAACTGCACTTATGATGACATTTCGCGTGATCCTGTCGCAAAGTGAACTCTCCACTATCTGCATCATCGAGCATTAATCTATCATAATCAGTGATGAGTTTATGGTACGAGTCAGTTTGAGAATCTGTCGTTTAATTTTAAAATTTTTTAGCAAAGCTAATTAAATTACAAATTAAAAATACGTCATTTTTTCATTGCATTCTAACACTGACTACTAGTGTTTATTCTTGACTTATTAATTCTATAATATGATACTTTTGAAATTGGCAGTGAAGATTCATTCTGATTTTCTACGCTAAAGATGACTCAAAGCATAATCGAAACATTCGTTTTGCAACATATCTATTTATTGTTATAAATTTTAATGAAAGACATTTTTCTTTGAAGAATTTGCATACCGTTAGGATAATTTGGATAAGTTAAGAATATATCGGAGTCATTTTTACAAATTTATATTTTGTTGTAGGTGTTAATATTTATATTTTAAACAAATTATATACATATAAAAGTTGTGTCATGTAATATTATGTTTTTATTGAACAACACATTTTTTTATAGTTTCTTTACTTATTTTATTTACTATTATTTTTAATGTTATAAATTAAAATTTTTAAAATGATAACAAAAAACTTATTTTTTTGTAAATACTTTAATAAGTATTCAAAATAACTTATGCAAAATTTCACTGCAATTTATAAAGATTTAGAACAAATAAATATTTTGTTTATTTACTGGACAACTAATCCATACGTCGCAATGTAATTTTACATAAATAATCTTGAATACATAAAATATTTACACTAAAAAATTGAGATTTTTGCAATACATATTTTATAATACATTTTCCACATATTTCTATTATAGCACAAATTAAAAAATACTGCTACCTAATAAAATAACTTATAACCCAGATAATAAACCATCATGAAATTTGTTGTTACTTTTAAATGTGATTTTAAATAATTAATTTTTTTTCATAATTTTATTATCATTTTGAAATATCTATAAAACAGAAACTCCTTAACAGAAACTTTCAATACTTCTTGATTCTGAAAAATATCTTGATTTTCAAATTGTACAAAAGATTGAAGTCACATAATGTATTAATTCAATCAAACATGCAAAACATTTATTATTGCATCAGTAATGTATATTTCATATGTTTGATTGAATACACTATGCAACCTTTAAGCGATTGTATAATTTGAATTATACAATAAATCTATTAACCTGTCCAAATTACCTAATTTTATCTTAACTGCATTAAATTAATTCAAATAGCCCTTTTATTAATATTTAAATAATATACAGAACTTTAAAACGCAACTGCTGATCTTAATGTCTGACTCAAAATTTCTTTTTGTAAAAATTATACAAGTAATTAATACAACGGAAAACATTTTATAATGCGAATTTATATCTGTTTGAAAATCTTGAATCGTTTAATTTCACAGAAATTCTTAGCAAGCCAATTAAATTAACAAATTAACAATATGCGACTTTAAAAGCGATCAACCGCTGATTTCAATGGTTTCGTTCAAAGTTCTTTTTGTAAAATCCGTACCAAGTAATTAATACAATGGAAAACATATTCTCTAGAGAAAATAAAAATCTACTCTCCCATTTATTAATCTCGATTCCTAGCCGCTATGCGAATTGAACGAGAATTTAATTTTGTGCGGATTCAAATACATTCTATGAACGCATTTTATTTTCAGTCCGTCTATGCTAAATCCATAACGGAAGAAAATCATTATTCTGAAAACTGACAAGTGCGATAAATCGTTCCATTAAAAACTAAAGTCTATCCTTATAAAATATCCGTCATCACAGTACGAAAGATCGGTGCCAGGAAGTCTCACATATTCCGATATTTTACTTTTTAGGGTCAGCATAATTCAAGCCAAGAACGAAACCACGTTTTGCACTTCGTTTTCATTTAATGGAACCAACGCATCGGCCACGATGTATAACGATTGATATTTCGGTTAACTGTATAGCCGATGCACGTTGATTGGAACGAACGCTTTTTTCTCCTCCCCCCCCCCGACATTCGGCAATAAGCGTACTGGTAAAATGATTTCCATTTCACGCGGCCAAAACGAGCAACACGCAAGAGAAAGAGAAAGAGAGAAAGAGAGGAAGAGAGAAAGAGAAAAATAGAAATCCATTCTACATACAGTAGAAATAAAATTCAGGATTATTAATGCCGCAGCATATCATATATCACGCGCGTATTTCGCTTTTGTTCTTATAATTCTTATAATATAAAAAACTACACTGTTGTAACGCATAATAATATAATTGAGAATATAAACAATTTTAACAATAAATCAAAAATAATCAAATAATATCTCTTTTTTCGAACGGTTTAAACAAAATATGTGTATCAAGATATTAAAATTAATAAAGCACAATTTCGTTCGTTTGTCGACTTCAAATTTCATAAGAATTAATAATTATTATATCGTTCTTTAAAAATACAACTGCTTAAAATAATTTTTCTCTACAACTCGACATTTAATATTAAACGAAACTATAATCTAAAATCATGAATTTTCAGTGTGATTATTCTTGCAATATATCCACAAGTGTAAGAAAATCTTTTTTAGTAGAACGCGATTTTATATTTATAAAAGTAAAGTCGCCAGAATAACAAAACGAAAGATGTCCACGAAACGAATAATTCTGATCGAAAGCGTGAAATTCGATTTGTCAACTTCGAGTTGCGAAGTAGATTGCTCGGCCATCCTCATTTGGTTCACGGGGCTGGCTCCGACATGCATTTACGACGCTAATGAGTCGAACGAGAAACTTTTCCGTCGGTGATGCAAATGAGGTGCGCACAGCTACAACGCGACCGATGTACTCGCACTTGTCGGAGCCGCGAGGATTAATGGAAAAACGTTTCGGTAGCTCCGCAGCTCGCGATAATTGATCCCAGTTTCTCGACTTAATTGACATAGTTTTAGATAAGTGCCTAGAAGGGGTTTCCTTAAAATGGTAAATGGCCCACAAGAAGTTTGAGTGATGGCCAAAATATGACGAGAATGTTGAAATGTCATAATGAGATGAGGAAGTGAAAGATAAAATTAGAGCGAGGGAAGCGCGAGATAAATGAGAATTTTCAGCTGTAATGCTGTTATTCTCGTTATATGCGTTATACGCTCGTATAAACAATTTTATAATTTCTATAAAAATTTAATACTTGATGTAATAATGTGTATTAATGTATAAAATATCTTGTATTTTATAAGCAACTTAATATAATTTATTATATACATATAAGCTGTTATATTTGCAGTATGCCATTGTCTTTTTCAGTATTAATTACATTGCCTTCGCACTTTGATTAATCGACGCGACAATAATACAGAATAAAATAAAAGTTTTCGTAATAATTAACAGAATCTAATTGCACAGAGAATGGATGAAACGTAATATCTCGCTCATCTTCCTATATTTAATTTAATATCGCCGCACAAAAAAAGTCCCGCGTTTGTTCATTTTATTAAATGGACTTGTAGTTCCACGTTAATATAATTGCGCGCTGCTATGCAAATGCAACGAGTAAAAATATGAATCACGCAACACACATCACGTTTCGCTTAACAAACTTTACATTACATTACCAAACATAATCTTCGCGTATTCATTTTATACGTTCTCCGCCAGTAAACGCCATTCCCAAATGTACAATCACAAATGGAAAGCTTGGCGATTTTTTGCGTCGATTTTATCTGCGAGAATGGATTTCAATTATGACTCTCTTGAGTTCTGTAAGTATGCCAGATTAAGTTATATAATATAATAACTTCGAAAACACGTTTCAATCCGCTCTAATGATTTCAACATTTTTCTAAATAACTAAAATTATAAAAAACTTATTATAGAATACTTATTACTTAGTTTATTCAAAAAGAAAATATAAATTTATGTGCCATTTGCTATTTTACAGAAAACATGCAAAACATACAAAAAAGTAAAGAAAGAAAAAAATATAGAAATATTTAAAAATTGTATGCAAAACGGCATCTTGTAAAAAAAAAGTTTTAATGCTATCATGAATTTGCATAAATCTGAAGATGTATCAAACGTTTGTCACACAAATAATATTGATCGAATGTACGTGTACACTATGTTATTATTGACAAATATTAATTATATTTAAGCAACAAACTCCACCAAATAGTCAATTTCTAATATATTTGGGCAAACTGATTATTAAATGACATCAAACAGCGTGCTTCTTCTGTCGCTCGTGTTTCGCAGTTCGCAATTTTAGGATCGAATGGCGATTCGTCGAAAACACGCGACATAACAAAATGATTATTATTATTTCGTTTCAATTATTTCATAAAATTATAAACAATAAAGCGATAATGGTCGCTGCTCTATTCTAAATTTTGAGGCCCTGTAAACCACGGTACAATTTATTATACACATATATTATATATAACTTGTATTATATATGAATGTAGATGTACATACACATACAAATATATATATATTTCAGTTCTATCAATAATTTCGGCTTATTTTCTTTATCTTTTCAAATTTCTTACACGGAATTAAAAACAATTTTGCTGAAATATTTACAAATTTTAGCTTTAGATACAAATTTAAAAATAATTTTCTTAGATCATCAAAATAATTATGGGGAAATTGAAGCATGATGAACGATGCTGCAAAACTAAATTTTTATGTACTTCGGCAAAATCATTCTTTCTGTGTAAAATTAAAAAAAGATTCGTGTTAACCTGAGATCCAAACTAACACTGAATAGAAATGAACATTAATCGTCTCAAAAATCAATCGAAAAAAGAATCTAAATTACCGCAAGTGATGGTAAATCGTGCTAAAGTGACTTGTCGCAATGCTCTTACATAGACATGGAAGATGCTTACAGGCGAAAATCTTGCAATTTTTACATCCTACAGTGATATCGCGGAATAATCGTAAAAAAACAGGGGCAGAAAAGTGCTCGCGGGGGGGAGGGGGAGGGCGCGAAAGCGTGGGCTTTATTTACCGGATGAGAACTGATAAAAATCGGCAAAACCACCGCCACAGCCACCACGCGCATCCATCGGGGTTAAAAGTTTAATACCACCGCTAGAATTTCACCTCTCTCAGAGAGAGCGATAGACCGAAGTTCAATATTAACTTTTCCCTCCCTTTCCCCCCCCCCTCTCTTTCCCCAGTCCCTCTCCCCTTTTTTTCGGGCAGAAGTAGGAGAGAACCCGATGGTGTTTTTTACGAGCTGTTCATCCCATTTCCCGAGAGCCGTTGGCCGTATATCGGCTACATTTTCGCTCATTAAAAAGTTCCCGAGCTCTTGCCCAAGCGGGTGCCTCTCTCGTTCACCTCCTTCTCGTCTTTACAAGGCACGGCGATGGTGGCGTCCAGACTGGATTTTCATTATTAAAAAGTATTACAGCTGGCCAAAGGGATGCAAGGGGAAGCGCAGAGGAAAAGAGCGAGAGAGGGAGGCAGATGGGATGAGGGTGAAAAAAAGATGGACCGAACGAGGGAATAAATGGGGGATTACTTCGGGCACCGAGGTGGCGGAGCTAATTTCAAAAACCCGGTCGGAGTAATCGCCAGGATCTTGAAGGCTTCCCGGATGAACTCGGCGACGACGGCGAACATCCTATTATTTCCCCTCTGTATCTACGCGCGATTAGCGTATGTCCGTCCTATAAATGCGCAGCGACTCTTAAATAAATTATTTCGATTGACCTGCTGTGATCATACGTCCACGACACTACTTATTTGAGCGTGGTATTAAATGTCCCCAGGTTGGTTTAGAAAAATGAAGCAGTATTAAATACATGAAGAACTTGTACTAAGTAGCGTAGCTAACTCAAGCAAACGCAATCAGTGATGCAAGTCTCTATGACGTGGTACGATGACACTGACGAGATATTCTATTTGATCTTCATACACAAATGTTTACAATCCCATTAAGTTCTGATTGGTTGAGAACGAGAACGCATGGACGCGTGCGGTGACAGTAAATACTGACCTGTATCGCGCCAACTGGGATTACGTCAAGTAAATTACATAAAGTAAATACAATTATTATTATAGCTTTATTATAACCAAAATCGTGGAGCTTATATTAAGGATTTGTTGAAAACATCATTAACGTTCTAATTAACTTACTGACGTTATATTAAATCAGAATTATTTATCCTTGTCATAATTTTGAGAAGAATACTAAGAAAGTATCGTATTTGTTCCGTAGAAAAATAAAGAAAAAAGATAAAATAAAAAGCAAAATAATATTTAACATTATTTAATAAAATAATTTTTAAATCTTGAAATCATTTTCCTTAAAAAATAAGTAGACTATACTTATCTATATTATCAGTTGTTTTAAAAAATATTAAAAAGATTCGTTCTCTCTCTCTGTCTCTCTCTCTCTCTCTCTCTCTCTCTCTCTCTCATTTTCGTGAGATATATATGGGATAATGCAACACTCTTGCGGATAGTAACAAAAAATTTGTTTACGGAGAGGTTAGTAGTTATGGCAGTTCATAGAAGATGAAGAAAAATATACTAATATTTCATGACTTGTAGACACCCACGTAGTGTCTAGAGTCATATTATGCACAGAATACATTTAATTTTTTCACCGAACTAGATTATTCAGTTATCGTGGGAAAACACGTGAAATTTAGTTAATTTCGACGCGCACATACGCGACCGGCGTGCCTTTTAAACCGCGCTTAATTAAAACTTTAGATTGCCTACTGAATACATTAATGCTATCCTTTCTACAGAAAAGTACAGCAAAATAGAATGAAATATACCGGTAACAGTTTTGTTCGTCTTGAATTAAACTGGAAAATAGAAGTAGAAGTTTAACTTAAATCTTGGCCAATTAAATCTGGAAGGTACAAATAAATGAAAACTTGTTTTCTCGTTGATTTCAATCAACTAGATTTTTCAAATTTAACAGATTCTAGAGAAAAGGGAATAATTTCGATCGGAATAATTCCGAATAATTCTATAATAGGTGGTTGCTCAGGAGCAAATGTGTTTGATACTTCAAGCATAGGTATGTATAAACAAAAACGGACCAAAATGTCAAATATATAATAACAGAGATAAGGCTTACCAAGAATCAAAAGATCAGACAAAGGAATGGTAGAGAGATTAACAAGATAGATTCGTTATACAATACTGTAATCCCATGATCCTTTTGCACGATCTCTGTGGGCAAGCCGTCCGGGAAATTCACCTTTCCGCCGCGAAACAAACAGAATTAAAAGCGATCCGGTATGCTTGTGTTAAACGTGATTAAATATCAAAAGCCGACCGTTTTCCGTGACACGCCCATCCTCTAATACTCTCCACACGTACAGTCTTATTATATGACGGCTAATTAGAACGATGAGAGGGGTCAAGAGCGGATAATATATTGTTCTTGCAAAAGAACGGAAGCCAGAGTTGAAATTAACTAAAGAAACGGAATAACCAACGCGCGCGCTTGGTTACAAGCGAATTAACCGGAGTGAGCTCCCTTTTCGGTAAATTTTATATGAAAATATGCATGGCTGCGCATAAAGCAAAATTTAGTGTTGCAAAAGAATACAGACTTCATACCAAACTATTAATTTATGAGACAAAAATGTCTCTTAAGGCATTCTTCAAACTGATCTTTTACGCGATTGATGTATCAGGTCAGAATTAAATACATGCATAGCTACTAATATCGAGTAATCGTGATATCACAAAGAATGAAAAACTAGAAAATCGAGAGAGAGAGAGAGAGAGAGAGAGAGAGTGCAACATTACCGAATTGCTGCTGAATACTTCATTTCCTTGACGGCTACATTCGACGGAGAAATTTGAGTGATGAGAAGCGCGACTGATTCTTTACTTGCTATTTAATTTTGCTGCTTGATTTATGCTTTTGAACTTGCATAATAAATGCCGAACAGAAATTGACGATTTATTAATATTAAATTCACTCATAAATAACTCAATTCTGAATTATATCTATGTACGTAAGTTAGAGATTCTCAAATAAGAGATTTGTAAATTATTTAGAGACAACTTTTGATTGGTCCGCTATATTTAGGACAGTGCTTAAGAATAAAATAGATGCATAAGGTAAAATGAGATCTATACATGGAGATCTATTTCATTCTAAATGTGGTCTGCTATTTAGAATGATGTCCAATCTTTGGAAACATTCAAGTCTTTGGAAACATTTGCATTTCCTCATGCTCATCATTTTTCAATTTATGAATAACAAGAATCGTAATACTTGTTTTTCAATTTCGTCAAAGTTCGCTTATTTACATAATATCATCTTATCTTTATCCGCAAAAAATCGGGAACAAAAAAGAAATATAGAGAAGAGAAAGATCTTCTCTTTAATAATTTCATTTATTATCGTCATCGCATTGTGACGCCTGCGGCTGCTGTTCCCTTTCTCTATTACGTTACTCTTAATTCTGACAAATTATTATAAAACAATGTTATCGTTTCATTTAACGTTGAAATTCCAGAGATGTTCACGAGAATAGGCCTTAATATACCTCGGGCAGAAAAATTTCAAAGTGCGTTCAACGATAATTACATTCGAAATAATTTCATTCTTTCTGGCTCTCTTTCACAAAAAGCAAAAGTCAATTCAAAATTACGCCGATTAAAGACTAATGGATTTAGAAATATATACATGCAAAAGTCTAATCAATTATTAATCTTATTTATCTTTTTTAATTCAACTCAATTCAACAAGTTATACAATAATAAAATAATATTCACATGTTGACAGAAACTTATTTTTAACTTTATCGAAAAATCCCGGAAAAAACTACGTCGGTGAATGCTTTTGAATCAAATATTTGATGGATATTTTCCCAATTTAAAACGTTATTAATTGAAGCTTAGGCTTCAATTTTCAACGAATGGTGCAACAACTTTCAATAGCGTGAGGACGATTATTATTCGTTATCCTGTCGTTAGTTCCGCCGAGCTGGCTCGAATTTATGGTCGCGATCGAACGGCGAGTATTTGCGCGAATACCTCGAAGCGGCTTAAGCGGCTTTTAAAACGCACAGTAACGTGTTTTACGTGTTTTTAAAATTCTTGTTTATATCCACGACTATTTCTAGGTTAAAAGAAAAATCCTTTCTGGCATCTAACACGAAACGACGCGGTACATGTTACAAAACAATTCTCTTTTGAGAAATTTGATACGTCTATATTTAATATACATTACGAAGCTCGCGTTCAATAACGTTCACAAGTTTCTTAAACTGTAACTCTGTCTTATATACTCTGTATATAGAATACAACAAGCGAGACTTTCTTGTTACAGCTCCTTTAGTTTATTAAAGACAATATGCACGCTGCGACATCACGCGCCATCTCGAATAGAAATGTATCTTTAGAATCTTCATCGTGTTTGGCAAACTTCTAGCATTTCACGCCGCGACGAGACAAGACATTTTGATGATAAAAGTTAATAATTACGAGTCGACCCCGTGTATAAACAAGACAGAGAAAAAGACGTACGTCGGATATACAATAATCCAAGGGTGCAATTATCGAAGTTTACCAGGTCGCTGCAGTGATTTTTCGTATAAGCTCGAGAGAGAGAGAGAGAGAGAGAGAGAGAGAGATTTCAAGACTCGAGAAGATAGAGATGATTAACTCTGACGATGCGGGCAAATGCGAGGAAGAATATAGAAACCGCGAAACGAACCGCTTGGCAGTCGTAGAAACTTTTAATGGCACGACGCGGGAAAAAGCGCAGAGCTCGACATGAAATATGTAAGAGCGTAAGAATCTATCGGACACAAAGCGGCACATAATCGCCGGAGCCGTGCATTGTTCCGCTCACAATGCTGCACGCGAAACGAGGCGACGCACTGACGAGAGTCGGGCGACAACACTCGGCGTGGTCGATCGGGTCTTATGAATTTTTCAGCCCGACCGTCGGCGACAAAGTCGGCAGGAATATATTGGATTTGCCATAAAAATAGCAAATGTCATCAAGATAAGTTGTTTTTAGATGTCCGATTATTTTCCGATGACGTTATGCGAGATAAAGACGATATCCTGAAGTGATGGCTCTTAAACATTACGAGTATCTTTTGCAGCTTTATATCATTATATTTGAAAATTACGGATGCGTTTTCTGCAAAATTAAATTTACCAATGAACTACGTACGCGAAGTCTTGAAAGATATTGTAACCAGAATAACAGAATGAACCAATTAAATAAGAAACGTCAACTATGATAAAAAGTTAAATGTTGGAATAATAATTCTATATGTAATTTATTTTAAATACATTTACTTTAGATGTGACTGCGCGCCGATTACTTTTGAACTTGCAACACAACCAAACTGAAATAATATTGATCTTACAAATTAAATTTGATCATCGATTTAAAAAACTATTATTGCAAAAAA
>Ga0157363_1006803_pt1 | contig 10795 bp, 7 predicted proteins | sample AttsexASBM1_FD_111477 | JGI IMG/M metagenome (GOLD analysis project Ga0157363, IMG submission 111477) | Fungus gardens microbial communities from leaf cutter ant in Ribeirão Preto, State of São Paulo, Brazil - Atta sexdens ASBM1 | ecosystem: Host-associated > Fungi > Mycelium > Unclassified ...
CCTGAGTATGTAGAAGATAATTGCGAAATCTTATGTTCTTTATTATAAATGCTTCTTTTGCAACCGCCGGAGTCGTCGACGACGGATCGCATCGGAATAATTGTTTGTCGCTGTATCCTTGCGAGAAGGAGGATAAACTTAAAACCAGTTCAAAACGATCGTATAATCCTAAGTGGATTACTCCGATCGAGTCTGTTACGTATTTGTTCAATTACTTGACGTTAACTATCATGATTCAACATGATCTTCGGCGAATAATCAAACCATTCACGCGCGAACTTCAGGCACTGGGAATAAAAACGTGAAGAGCCTGCGTGTATATTGTGATGTGTGTATAGCGTGTGTACGTATATGTGTATCACTCTTTTATCCTCTGCATTTTTAAGAATTTCATCGGAGAAGGAAACATTGCTCACTGGCGTGGAAGAGCGTAGAACCGGAAGCCGTCGCTTCGATCGATTTTGAATGATTGAAATTGAACACTTTTGCGTTCTTTAAATATTATACATAATGTATAATATTTGATTTATCGACAAAATGTCGATGTGAACAACGATAAAATTCTCGACATATATAAGAAACGCCAATCATTCTCGTTCGATCGACGCGTTCGTGTTACAGTTCCGCGATTTATGCGTGGCTCCTAGAGGTCGTCCCTAAGTAAATTGATAATACTGCTTTCCCCTACTGTCCGTGGCACCCTCTGATAACGGCGTAATCTATACAACAGTCGGGTGGATTTCTCCAAACACGCGGATTTCCAAACAGTAATGAATGCCGTACAACGCGCGCTTCCTTCCACGCGAGTTAAACTGGTTTCGAGAAACAGAACGAACGAGCAATTAATTCTTCGTCATAATAGTTCGGCCTCGCGGCATTTAACATGTCAACGATTTAAGTAACCAAGCGAGAGAAACAACGGAACACAACTAGCTACTTTATTATTTATACAAAACGGAGGCGTCACGACGAAGAGAGCTGAATCTCGGAAGCGGAAGCGCGCAGTTGTATGACGAGCACTCAGTGTGTTCAGAAAGACTTACTAGCAATAAAATATCGTAAATACGAAAAAACACATTCTAATTCGATAATTCGAAGCGGCACTTAAACTATTGCGGAATGTATAAAAAATCTTGGCGATTAAGAAGATCGTGAGAGAGCGACGCCGTGCGTTCTGGGGCGACGATTTAAGGGAAACAAAATCGTCCATCAGCACGAGCACCGCACTTGGACCGAATCTTCCAGTCGCCCTGCATCTACATACTCACTATAAAACTTAAACTCAACAATCAGGCGAACCTATAGTTGGGGACGTCGATCGAGAAGAATAATTTGTTGCATCCGCGAACGCGCTTACTGGTTTGTTTTTTCTCGCAGCAATTTTATTATCTTTACAGTGTCCTGGTGTGCGTGTATCATTAATGAGAAAGTTCTCGTCGATGGACGTCACATGGTACGCGTGCTAAAAACAGAGGCAGAGGGCTCGATGGTGTTTCTCACAGAATTGTCCCTTCCAGGCTTCACTTTCTTCTGCGTTATGGGCCTTCGCTTTCTTCCAAACGATACTTTGCGCGCGGAGGGCGCATTTGTCTTTTGCATTCTAATGGAAATTCTATGAGTAGATTTCTTCCTTTTTCCAATTCTTTATATTCACGTGATTATTATATGCTACTGCTATGACCTCACATGTTGATGTGAGGAATTTTTCCCATTGTGATTGTGTCGTAGATGTATGATATATCTCAGAAAAATACGTGATTAATTATTATTGAGAATTTTTCCATTGTCAGTTAGCATATTTCATGTGCGAACTTTAAATTTCCTCTTTTATTTTAGTCGAAGCCTTTCCTCGTCTATGATCTCAGTATAAGAGACGGAGAAGAGAAGCTGTGAGTAGCTTCTTCGTCACTGTCGTACTGTGGTTGCGTGGATTTATCGAATTTAGAACCTAAAACCAGTATAGCCAGCAATATATTATGTAAATGCATCCTGTGTTCATTTTACTGACTCGGAGAATAGTGAAACTGAAAACCGGTTTTAACGATATTGCGTCCCTTATACCTTTCATAGAAAAATGGCGCTTCGCGATCTATAAAAACGAATTAAACGCCGTGGTAAATTATATTCTTTTTCTTTTAAAATGATCAAATTGCACCTCCGCGCTGGCTCCAGTTTTCTCATTTTTAACGGAGGGTTATTTTATCCACTCTATACATCCTTTTTTTTTATATTTTTGATCAATATTTAACTTTGTCGAATTTAACGGTTTAATATGGTTTTTTTTTTAGTAGCACCCAATCATGTTTTTATTTTAAATATGAGATAAATATTTTAAATATTTCCGGTCCACTTATGTTAAGAGTTTCGTGATGTCTTGGGTGGGTTTGTGAATAGAAGGGGGATGGTGGGGGGAGGGGGGTAAATAGGGAGTAGGAGAAAAGGTATCGAGGAATATGGTGGATTTGTGTATGGGACTCTTGATGGATAGCATAGAGTTCCAAACGCTCCGTGATCTACAGACATTCAATATTAAACAGATCAATCAACTATGTCGTCGTATAATACCACTAGGATAGTTCATAATCGTTAAGTTATATCAATAATATAATCATATCATTAGGTATCATTAATGCTGTGTGTGTGTTTTTCCTCGTGTGTGTCTCATTATACTTAAGTCTCAAGTTACAAGCTAGCGTATAAATGATGGGTAAGAAACGATCGCTCCGACGGCGGTGGATTCTGCCGGTCCGACTTCCCCGGAGTGTACCGATCGGCTTCCTGCGCTGCGAATCCGCACGTTCGGACCAAGGTAGTCGGATACAGCCGCCGTAAAAGCGTCCCACGCACGGTCGATACACCCCTCACGCTCGACGAGGCAGAATCGGTCCCGTCTCGGTGGATGGTTTTTTAGCCACCATGTATCGGGTTGCCTCGTACCGTTTATACTATATATCATTAATCGTATTATCGTTATGTATCATTACTCATTAATTATTTAATTAATCGTTAGGTATATTTCAATTAATCGATACTCTTAACCCCTTTATCGTTTAATTATTATTGTTAGGTTTATAGTTTATTAGGTTTCGATAACGCGTTACGGATTGGAAGCAAACCTTGTTCACGTGGGGAAGGATCACGGGAGGGGCGTTGGGAGGATGAGCTGGCTCCTGCGGGTTGTCACGGGGGCAGGTTGATGTCTCGGAAGGGACGCACCTGTTGTCCCGCGCGAAAATCTGCGAAAAATCAGAAAGTCGAATAGCGGATCTCCAGTGATTCCTTTTCCTTTTTATCATGTGTCACTCATTCTCTCTCTTTCCCTTTTACACTCCTCTTTCGCTCCCGTCCTTTCTCTCCTTCTTACGTACCCGCTCTTTTTCACTTTCCTACGTTATGCGAATTGCTTAGAACGCGTCACGTCTTCAACGAATTGTGCAAGTGGCAAGTGGATCTGATTCGTTTCGCTAGTCAATATCTTAGGCGTTTTTTTAACTTCGCCTATATATGTCGTGGCTCACACGATCGTGTGTAGAATTTTATTCTATTTCTTTTTTTTCTTTTTCTCCCTCTTTTTTTTTTGTTTTGTTTTTCCTTTCTTCCGTACTACGCGTTCGATCGCGTTCGGTACGCTCATCTGACGGGACCAGCGATCATTTTTCTCGTCCCGGCGTTGGCACCTCCATCTCGTTCTTCGTACTTGTGCGATCTCGTCCCGTCTGTTCTTTCTTCCGGTCCTTCCAGTATCTCGTCCTCGGAAGTACGATGCGCATCACTTCGAATCGTAATGCCGCCGCACTACGAACAATAAATCGCCGTCCATCGTAGGATATGTACTGCGTGTACAGCGTATTTTGGCGTATTGGAAACTTAAGTCGTTACTATGGTATCGTATTGAGTTCTGTTGCTATTCTGCAATCGACATACTATGGCACTCTGCAACGAGGAATCGATTCGCTTGTGTGTTGAAAGAAGGTTCGTGTACGCTGCAAAAGTATAGTCCTCCTCTTTTTTGCACGACGCATCGCATATCGTGCGGGACGCGCGTAATCGCTGCGTTAATTCTATCCTGCATTGTCGTAAGGTCTTCGTGTTTCTTACTCGGGGAAAAAACTGACGTTTAACAAAGGAATATCGATACGTAAGTAGTGTACAACAGAAAACCGGTGTCGATTGACTCGACGTATCTGTCTATATGGAATATTGTAGTAAAATGTGAGAAATAAGTATGTGAAAGTAGGATCGTCGATGAAGTATCGATAATATAATAAGCCGTGTCCATCGATCGGTGATTTTCATTTGATTGCTATTGTTGTCATTAATATGTCAAAACGTAGTTGTTACCGTTTCTTAAGAATAATCACCACGCTGACGATATCCACGATTAATTGGATCTGCATTATAGCAGTTTATCTGCTTCGAATACGATTTATTAACGGACAGTCGCTATTTTGCGCGAGGAAAGCTGCGAATTTGCGAGGCGTTACGGGCCGGTCGAGGCACATCGTATTTTCCGAGAGCGCCTATCGACGTATTCGTTACGATGCTGTATGCGTGTTTATTAATCAGTACGTTATTACCTCGCATGCCCAATGCTGATTTGTCGATTACTCCATATTTCTATTTGATCTTTGAACGGTACTATCTTTCGGACCGCCTTGCGTTCCTCAGTGCTGGAAAGTAGGGATTTATGACGTCGTCGTGCTTATCGTAGTAATTGGATAATTCATCGGGGACTGTCGTCAAAACAACAACAGCCCATCATCATCGTCGTTTAATTACATTGAACTCTATAGCAATCCACGTGGCTTTGGCTGGAATAATTAAAGTGACCGCGCGGAAAGAAGTGCAAAACGCGTATAACGCGAACGTTCTTATGAAAGATTCGAAATAAATATCAATTTGAAATACTTGCGCTTCACTTGATTCTTTTGTTACTCAAGCGATGAATATATTGCTTTTTAAATCGTTATTATTATTTTTTTTTTAACATTTTAAGTTTCATTTGTTCGGAGTGTTTCAAAGCGGTTTAATTTCCATGTGAAATATTCATGCAACATTGTGATAGTATTTTCATTTTTGCGTGCATCGTATGCAATAGCCTCATCGAATGCGTCGTTTGCGCTAGACTTTTCTCTGGTTATACGGCGTACAATAATAGATCAATTACGATCGCGTCCCGTTCTTAGCTCTCTTCCTCACAGTCGTCACAGTCGAGTCTCACGAAGATACGCTCGTGAAAAGAGATTATGGATGGCAAGGAATACCGCGGATCTACGCGACGAGATTAATGATACGCGACCGATCCCTCCTTCAGCGCGTATGCGTGGGTTATTCGTACATCGCTCTTCGAATCTCTCGGATTTTCTGCGAATTTTCTGCCATCGCCCCGGTCGCGGGTAACGGCGAGTCGACAGTCGTCCATCTTCCGCATCAAAAGTTGTTTTTTTCCGCTTCTTCCTCTCTTCCATTCCACGTCATCGTCTTTGCTTTACTTAGCAACGAGCGTCCTTACACTAATCCCGGGTGACCCGTCCACTCGCGTCGTCGCTTTAATTACATGCAGGAAGTGTTTTTCTTCTATGCGCGAGAAAGGCTCGCCTTCTCGCCGGATAGGTGTATTTCGCTTCGTTTTTAACTTTTTACTTCTCTCTTTGCATTTTTTTTTTCTTTTGGAGGGGAACACCTTGCGGGGAGCGTGGGGTACAGCGGGACGTGAAAATGGGGACGGGCGACTTCCCGGGTTTTGGGAGGTAGGGACTTGGAGGACGGGTTACGCGTCCACGTCATACGCTTTTCTCCTTTTTTTTTTTCATTTGTCGACGTGGACACGAACCGCGAAAATTTCGAATCCGACCTGACGCGGCGGGAACAGAGAGATCTATTAATTTTATTTTTTTTCTTTCGATGGTTCGGTGGTTTGCTGAGTTAGCTGCGAGGTTTCGAAACTTCCCACCGCCGGCGGAATATAATATATCGTGTATATATATTATATATATTATATATTTATATTCATTTTTTTTTTATATTAATCTAAAGAGTGAGGATGGTGGAAGTAGGTCGAGGGGGAAGGTCGCCCGTCCTGTGCTTTCCACGTGCCCTGGAAAAGTATATACTAAGGCCGATTTTGGTTAAGAATACGCTTCACTTTTTTTCATCTCTTTTGATCAACTTTTAATTTTAACGTTAAGGCGCAACGTGATAAACTTGTACTTTTTTCCTTGATGTGTCTTTTAGATTCTGGCCGAAACTGCGTGTGCACGTGTGCATGTTCCTGTACGTGTGTGTCCCTTGTGTGCCGCGTTTGTGTACGTGCGTTCGTGTACGTGTATGTGTGTGAATGTACGCGTATGTGTGGATGTGCTGCATCGCGATCGATGTTTCATCGCCTTGCTGAGCACTATCTTGTTGTGTGATTTTGAGCGCGCGCGCGAGAATACGCACGTCACTCGCCGCGCGTCCTCTCGCGCGTCGCTTGCATTTTAGGAGCTGCTTTATTTTTTTTTGGTGTCTGCCAAAAAATGGAATTTTTCATTCTTCGCCGCAATAAGGCGTAAGTAAGCGTTGCACGTGTGCACCGAGGATTTCGAAAAAACTTGGCATCCGAAAAAATTTGCAATCGCGCGATCGCACGACGTGGTACACGCGTACACGCACATACGCCTTCTTGCTCTACTCTTTGTGTGTCGTCTTGTGCGCAACGGAAGATTAGCAATTAACGAACAGAATTATTCCTTGTGCCAAAAATCAACCCAGAAAAACGCCGGTAAAGGTACGAAAGGAATTCTCGCGTCGAAAGTGGTATAGTCATCAAACATCGTAATGCATGTATGAAAGTAGTCAGGTTTTCTTTCGCCTGAAGCTCTGTCTCTCCTGATTGTGAGTGGGTCCAGATATGTAACGATATGCCGCCGGTGAAAACCTGGCGAAATTGCGATACTGTGAGCTGGCTATTGCAACTAAACCTGGTTTTAAGAGTCACGTGAACGAAGTAGCCAGTGCAAAAATTTGTTAAGACAAAAATATGATTGCCCTTTGCAATAATTTGTGCGTTCAACAGTCTGCTCATGTACTCTTCTTTTTTTTTCCTCAAATATGCCCTTTTTAAATATTTAACTAGTTTTTTTCTTGGTGCATTAGCTGTCCCAAGAGAAATTTCATTATCTAGATAGTACTAAGCAGCAATTTAAGCTTCTTCTATCACGTGACTTTTGCATTAATAAATACTGATATAAAACTTTGTTGGTATCGGCCACGTGATGAGCCTTTCTGTGTAGACTGTGAAAGAAAGATTTCAAGTACAATACAATCAGAACACACTCGATGTGAGCGTCAGCGGGTAAAGACAGAACTTCTGGCCTAAAATGTACTGGCTTGTGTGAATAGTGCCCCGTCTCGGACCGAAAAAACGGACTCGCGGGGCGCAGAAAAACAATTCCCACAATATCTTACAAGACATTCCGACCGACCGAGCAAGTCGCCAACTTCGTCATTCTTTGTTCCCCGTTACGTCGGCTAAGTCGCTCGTAGGAGACATTATTATTATCATCCTTCGAACCTTTCGCCCGTGCTACTTTAATGTAGAGGAAGAATTTTCGTTGCTGCTATCTACAGAATTAATTGACGCGAACGTTCGACGTTTGATCGTCCCGATCTAGACGAAGTGACGAAGATGGCCGACAAGGCTGACAGTCGTGCGCCTTTTCACCTCATTCTGGAGGGTCTGCGTTGTACATCTCCGAGGAGTTCATTAGACTCAACGCGGCGATCTAGCTCACATCCTCACACATCAACGTAGGTTTATTGTTGTTTGTTGCTTGCTGCTAGTCCTCATCTCTCTCTCTCTCGCTCTCTCTTTCTCTCTCTCTCTCTCTCTCGCTCTCGCTCTCGCTCTCTTTTTCTTTGCTTCTTCATTATTAAATAAGTTATTCTTTTTTTGTCTTAATACACCTACGATTCCCTACACGATAATACGTATAATCTAACACGACTGCTTGTTGAGACGTATGCGCAAGTAATATACTCCAGGAATACAGGCATTACATGTTCTCATTCTCATTTCGTGTGTGCTTCTCTTGGTACACGCGTGCATACAATTCACACTCTCGTTCTTTTTTTTTTGCCATACTCTCGTTCTCGCTATCTTTCACTCTCTCTCTCTCTTGATTCACGCGCGACGCAGGGTCGCAATAAGAATTGCAGACGGTAAGAAGAAATATTTCCCATTAAATACGGAACGTTGATATTCGTTTCGAAGGAGCTTCACGCATTAGCGGAAAACTGTTTAGATGATAGATATGAAATGAGTATGGGGATACTGCGGGCATGTTGCGAGCGATTGGGTAATATTATATATAATACGAAGCCGTATATATATATATGAAAATAACACAGCGTGTGGAAGCGAAGGCAGACCAGAATAACCCAATTTTCTGTCAAGCAGGATTTGGTCAAGATTCATTGTCCTACACTCTTTGTTCCTCATACTCTCGGTGGCCGAAGGGTTGGATGGATAATGACATTTGTGAAATCTGCCATTCTTGATGGTTGTGCGCGTTTTTGCCTGCTTCTCGATTTTTCTTTTCTATTCTGTATCTCGTGAGTCGAATGTCGGACCGTGCTGGACCATTTTGTTCAATGGCTCCTTCTCTCTTAATTCCTGCCTCGATCTCTTCGTCCTCTCATCACACACGTGTCACACGTAACTTCAGATTCTCACGCACATGTATAAATATTTCTCTGTCTTCTCTCACATTCGCGCTTACTTTCCCGCATTCACGCTCGCGAAAGATTTGCCAAAAGTATCGTGCACGAAAGGGTGGGGAGGGGAGAAAATTCCGTAATAACTTACATTTACAAACTGGCCTAATAATTTCTCCTCTTATACTCGCTTTTCCTAATTTTATCATTTACTAGTCTTGACTTTACAATACATATATGCGGACCTCCCGGTAGGCAAGGAGGTCGGCTCTCTCTGTATAATTTCTTCACTTTTTTTAGCAATTTTTTTAGCACATTCACTCCTCGTCTCTCGACTCGTTTCATTCCATTCCTTTTGCTCGTTGTTCTCTATTGCTCCAATCTCACATTCACTCACTCTTTCATACCCTTTCACTCTTCATCTCTTTCTCTCAGCTAGGATCGGTTTGCGCCGAACGTCTTTTGCCCGTGGCTCCGAACTCAGTCCGAAATCGCAATTCGCATAGATTTCTTCTCAGTCGTGACTTTTTTTCCTCGTGCATGTTATTCATATGCGTCTCTTTTATTATCTTCGATCCGCTTTTATCTCCCCTTGCATGGTTCAACTCGTCCGAACAAAAAAGATCACCTGTTGAGATCGCGAGATTTCGTGGCTTCAACGACGGTCGCATCAAGGACACTTGGCTCCCTACACGCTTCTACACCATCCACAATTTCGTCGGTTTCCATGAACTCTCTCCCATGAACCGCCATCCCTTCCATCCCTCGTCGCCCACCCACCCCTAAACACCCGACTGTTACGGATTTTCCGAGAGGTGCTCTCTTCGACGCTCTTGCGTGAATCTTGAGCGAGATTATTGCGACGTAAATTTCTGATCGATATTCGATTCAAAACGAGAAACGTAAATGTTCGTTGCATTATGTGAATTACTTTGTAAGAGTACGGGAGCTGGAGTATGCACAGCCTCCCGATATCTGTTTTATAAATTGAAATTCTATTGAGTTATCATTTAGGATATTAACTCTTTCTCTCTCTCTCTCTCTCTCTCTCTTCATGATCTACGATATATAATAATATTAATAAATGAAATTATCAAATGCGTTGCAAATTAATTATAGTTAAGAATTGAAATTAAAGCAGGAGTATATTAATAATTTTTAAAAAAATCTAAAATTTTTAATATGTGTTGATAAAATAATTCAGAATAATAATATAATGCAAAACGAATTTTTATTAAATTAATTAATATCTAAAATTAATAATTTAATAAATTTCGATGCAAAGATTTCTCATTGCTTCCTTTAAATAATGCAAAGGTAAAGTAATGTAAAAAGTTAAGAATAGTTGCGAGACAAGAGTATCAACTGTCTCTGCTGTAGTCCTGTAAATAAAAAATCGTGGTTATTTACGATTTCTCGTTTTGCATCATAATGTCGAGGGGGCACGGAAATTATCGACTAAAAGACAACGTAAGACTTTCGCAGCTCAGCTTGAGGAAACTTAATGATACATCTACGTTAATTCGAGACGCCGGAGTAGTCGACGGCGTTTCGAGCACCCTGTAACTTAGAATTACGAATTAACGATCCATATATACGCGATGATATGTTGATCGCCGGAGGCGGCGAAGCCTCCGACAGATTTTAGAAACATCGTTGAGAGGTAGAGACTCGGAAGACCTCTCGGATTCCTCGGTCGGATTTTACTCCCCCGTTCTCCTGCCCGACTTTTCGAAAGTCGCTCTCACCTTTTAATCCCCTACCAAACGTATTGTAGACTTAACATGCTACGTGTACTACGAGATTATCACACAAAGTTTGCTCACTCGGTGTCAACAATCAGTTTCTTTTTTCTTTTTTCTCTTTTGGCTTACGCACGCGATCTCACATAGAAACATATTTTACGCTCTAAATCTCATGCTCTCCGTCTTTCTCCCACATCATTTACAGATTCTCACTCTCTCTTTCTCTTTCACTCTCTCTCTCTCTCTCTCTCTCTCTCATTCTTACATTCGGTCGTTCTCCCGGGTTCGCTCCTCCACTTCGTTCCTATCGCGCGCGCGAAAATTCGAAAGACGCGATTTCCGCCTCGCTAAAA
>Ga0157363_1006804_pt1 | contig 10794 bp, 7 predicted proteins | sample AttsexASBM1_FD_111477 | JGI IMG/M metagenome (GOLD analysis project Ga0157363, IMG submission 111477) | Fungus gardens microbial communities from leaf cutter ant in Ribeirão Preto, State of São Paulo, Brazil - Atta sexdens ASBM1 | ecosystem: Host-associated > Fungi > Mycelium > Unclassified ...
TGTCAACAAAGAGTTAATTAAATAAAAAATAAGAATACGAAATTAAACATGAAGTGAAAAATGTATAAGTAAAGATATTATCCTACATTGATAAAATTTTTCAATGCCTATATTTGGAAACAATCTCTACCTTTATATAATTTAAACAATGAAATGTGATTGTATGTCAATTATTCTATATATAATATCAAAAATTAAATATAGTATCGAGACTCTACTTCAATTATTAAAAGAATCACCGATAAAAATTAAATCACGAAAAGATGACATAAAAGTTTTACTGAGTGGGAATTAAATAAAAATTTTAATATAAAAATAAAGAAATTAAATTATTAATATTAAATTAAAAACCATTTTGCCAATGAAAAACTACTGAAATAAGCTGGATTCAATTTGAAAATTATACTAACATATAAAATTCAATGAATGTTTCTTGTAGTTATTATCTTTAAATCTGCAAATTTTATATAAAAAAATTTTGATAAAAAATTAAATTTACTAAATTTGCAAACTCTGGCATGTCTTATTTTTAAATGTAATCTTAATGTAAGACTTATTCTCCCTCGAAAGTCGAGCAAATACAACGAGAACAAGATTTAATATTGAGATGTACCTTTATTTCTTTGTAAAGATAAATTCACTTTTATGCAAAGTATATATATATGTATATAATATATCTTCAAGTTTTCTGAATTTTTTTCATTATGTTTTCTGTGATTAATTTTTGTCAATTTTCCCTTAGCAAAAATATAAGTCATGATTTTTACAATTTTGTAATACTGCTATCTGTTTATTTGTGCATCATATTTATATACCTAATTATATATGTATCACGAATTATTATATCATAAAATAAAAATTGTCTTCGAATTTAAACTTAATCAAATCCTTATTCGCGCTATTATTCTTTAAATAATCATTCAATTATGTTAATTTTAAACAAACATAGGTACTCTAAACATTAATTTAAAGTACATTGGATTCGCAAATATCAGATTACTATTAAAGAAATTTCAGAGCGAATCAATTAGAACCAAATAAGATAGAAAAGATCTCATTATCAATTTGCACTTTTACAACCTTTTCGAAAAATTAAAAGTCTTATCATTTTTCTAACAAGCTAAAATCGCTCTCGTATTGCTCAAAGAATTCGTGGCTGAAATACCGGTGATTTTAAGGCACGCTGTGAAGACGATTGCTCCTTTTTCCAGACCGCAAGAACGTCGTCGATTAGAGCTGAGGAAGAGACAGCAGCACGATGTCGAGATGCCTAGCGAATTTCAGATCCAGGTGGAATTTCGCAATCCGTTTTTCTAGAAAAAAAAACCGAGAATTCTCCTCTTCCAATCTACGAAGCTTCCGTGGCTAATTCGATCCCATTTCGCGCGATAGCTTAAGCGTGAACGGCGATTCCCCGTGGACGAGTTGAGAAACGTAATCGATGTGCGGCGTCGTCTCTTTCTCTCTCAACGAGAGATCGCTGATGGAAAGTGGACCTCCCGCGAGAGGCTCAATAGTGAACCTTTGGTCGAGAAACGAGGAGGAAAAGTAAACGCGTAGGAAACACGAGGAGAAACTGGGCTATCGTCGGATTAAATTCGATCGCCGCGCCGTGGCTTTGACGCAGGTCGAGGTCAGATTTTCCGCTCTGCGGATACTGTCCAGATTACGATCTACAACCGGGCATCTTAAAGCGTAATGTAACTCTACAAATTTATAGGAAAACCCTCTCTTTTTCGTATGTATAATTGAAAACGTTATTAAGTCTTAACGTCTTATTAAGTCTTAAAAAGATATTCGCTAAATAACTTCTGTAACTTTGTAAACACAAGAGTGCACAACTGTTTGTACTTAAATATCTTGAAATATATACTTATATTTATTAACTCTCCAGCAACACTTTGTTCCTTTTAAGGAACACAATCGATATCACGTTTTTTCAAAATTTTTATTTAGATTTCATCAATATGCAAACAATAAATAAAATACAATCCAGTTTTTAAAAACTTATTGTTAAAAATTACACAAATGTACAAGAATTTTTTCAGGTGTTTATGTAGTCCGGAACCATAAAAAAATATATACTGTTTCCTTCAACTGTCCAGAGTGTAAAATTTTTTTATTTTTATCATTTGATATAGTTTCATGTTCAAACTTTGAATATTTTCTTCAATATTCTCCACCTCCTTAATTATATCAAATTTTTTATGAAGTTTATATAGCTGTATATACATTTACTTGGATTTTCTCTGCATTATGAGTTAATGTCCGAAAATTTCGGAGTGATGCTGCAGGAGGATTAATATTTGCATATAAAAATCGACTCTAGAGAGATTGATTGTTTTTTTAGAAGACAATGAAACAATCATGATGTTGTGTTTATTTTGCTATTATAAATAAATACATTATGTTCTCTAGAGGAATATGCAGAATCAATGAATTATGGACGATAGGTAATCTACTGTATTCACGCTTTTGATAACGTTTTTGATTTCGTCGACTTTTTTCACGTTTGAGCGCTCAAAGCGAAAAGCGCGGCTTAATCTTTAACAAGCGAGCGAGCGTGAGATCTCAAACAGGTGAGGAGAGCAAACGGAGGATACTCTTTTTCCTAAAAGGCAAAGAACATAAGATAAGAATAAACGGGGAAAACGCGATAATTGCATGGCAATTAACAAATACGCTAAGAAAATACTAATTATACGCGAATACGATCATGCTAATGCGCAAGTAAAGCGAAGAATAGAAACAGGGAATGTCAAGAATGAAAAAAAAACGAAATTGTCATGGAGAAATACTCTGTCCCCGACGAAGGGTAAATGAAGATAAAGACGAGGAAAATGTGATAATTGCACGGTAATTAATAAATACATTAGGGAAGTACTGATTACATACAAACGATAATGGCTTTTGAACGATTAAAGCGGTAATAAGAGTAAGATAAAAAGCTGGAATGCAGAAAAAGTATGAAAAGAGGGTTGAAGAGATATTTTTCTCGAGATATAAAAAAGAAGGAATAAAGGAAGAATTAAATTTACTCGTAATTGCGTTGTTAATAATTATGATATAAAAATAGACTAATGATATAATTATCATATCATATAGTGTATTCGTGATTAACGACGGTAATGGTAGAGCACATCTACAAAGAAAAAAAAACGGAAAAATATCATAATTAAGAAAACCTTACTCCTTTTCTATGGTCCAAAAATAGAAACAAACAGAAAGATAAATACAAAGAGCGTAGCAATTAATGGATATATTTAAGAGAGTATCGATTGCGAGATGGGAAATATGAATGCTGAAATGGATCGGACGTGGAGAAGCAACGTGGAATAAGGGCAAAAAACAACAGGAGGGTGGACAAATAAAAGTACGAGGATTATAAAACTGTCCGCGTATGACTGCCAACGGTACATCCTTTTGATAGCTTTTGTGCAAAACTACCAAGTTGCCAGATGCTCGAGATGAAAAAAAAAGAAAAGAATCTGCGTCCCGCAGCTTAATCGAGTCTCATCCCTACGCGACAGTTTGGACAGGCGTAAAACGGATAAAGTAGATCGCGCATGTCGACGTCGGGGAAAACAAAGAAAAATTGATATAAATACGAGATATGCTAGACCGTGAGACACGCAGGAATAAATAGAGAAAAGTGGAACGCGCAATTAAACGCAACGAGGACGAAACTCTCATCTCTCTTGTCGCTGACAAGATTTTGCGTTGATTTGTGTTTCCGTAAAATCAATCAATTCGCAAAATAAAAATACAGTATCCTTTAAGTACTTACTGTAATATGAATATACAGCAAATTGAAAATAAAGGTCCTAAATAATAAAAAAAAATACAAACAATAAAGAAATCGTATTCAATCAAAACGAATCTTGGTGCTTAATATTTTTGCGTAAATTTTTATAATTTACAGTTTATAATAAACTTTCAAGACGAACAAATAATCGACACGCAGTGTCGTTTATAAATTAGAAAATGTAAAAATTTACGCAAAAATATTAGACACCAAGATTCGCTTTGATTGAATAAGGCTTTCTTCTTATCTATATTATTCACATTTTTGCTTATTAATATAAAAAAATAAATCAAGGCTACGACACATTAAAAAAATATAAAATAATAAAGAGCTGCTCCAGATAACATAATAAATTTTATACACATTCGCTAAATATTGACCTACATTCATATGAATAATTATGCATGTCATATATGTATGTATGTACACAGGGTGTCTCACAACTATCGAATTTCCTCTTGAGGACATATTCTTGAGAATGACATAAGCAAATCAACCAATCGCATAACATCTAAGCAGTAAGCAAATCAATATTTTAAATTTGCTACTTTACTGTTCATGTTATCGCCTAACATAAAAAAATGTAAGACAAAAATGTAATCAGTAAAAGATAGAAAATCTAATATATAAATAGAAAATTTTAAATGTTGATGTACTTAGAGCTACTGTACATGTACTTTCCGTAACAAGAATGTAATCCAGAATTGTTAAAAATTTTCAACCCAGATTGACTAATTCTTATGGTACTACGATTACTGTTGTGGAAAATATGTGCAGCAGCTCTTACCGTTGAAGATTTTTTTGTATGCACGTAGCTGCGGAGAATATTAGCACGACACGCAGCCTTGAATTAAAAGCTTTATTAAATTATGGAATCAGTACTTATTTGATGGATTGTTCAAATTCTATTATCACGACATCCGCCGTTCAGATATAGTAGCATTATGGCGCATGTTATACACGCTGATCAGATTAACGTCTTGCGCGCACTCGATAGGAATCGCGGTGTTAAGCTCACGTTACAGTCCGTCGCCGACACACTACATTGTGTATAACGTACAATTGTATTCCGGCATGGTGCTGTACGCCGGCAATTTATCAATTATTCATCGTGGCGCCCACATTCGCGAAATATTATTCAGCACAGTCGTGCGATAGTCAAATTCCCTCGTTACACGTTTACATGGTTTTACGCGTCGACGCGAGACGCGAGAAAAACATTCCTGCTCTTTCGAGGAGAATCGACTTCTGAAAGTAATCCCAAGGGAAGAAGCTGGTTAAGTCGAAATGACTTTGAGAAAAGAGAGATTGGACACATAGACAGAGACAGAACGGAGAAAGAAAACCAGTAGAAGAAAAAGCATTTAGCTCGAACGATGACAGTTAACTCATTTAATCAGGGCTGACAGACTATGGAATATTTAAAGAAAATCTGCGAATACCTTATGGATTTGACGAATAAATGTAATAATTTTGCCTTCAAACTTTAATAAATTCCTCATAAGAGTTCTCTCATAAAATATACAATTAAAATATTCGTATATTTGTACTTAATCAGTTTTAATATAGATGAATCGTAGGTAAATCTAACATATAAAATAGACATACATTTAAAGTGGCCAAACACTTTTATGACAAGCAATTTAGCCAAGTTATAATATTAGTGATGATCTTTCTCTAACTGTGAAAGGTGATAGATTTGACAAAAAACATTCTAAAAGTCGTCTTTTCGAGTAATCTTGAAGGGAGAAACTAGTTAAGTCAGAACGATCGCAAGAAGAGTCGGAGTGAATAGAGATAAAGAAAGAAGATTGTACATTACGAATGTAAAAGTGAGAGAGAAGGAAGAAAATTCTCTCTGGGAAATGTTTCGAATGTGAGTTAGAGAGAGAGAGAGAGAGAGAGAGAGAGAGAGAGAGAGAGAGACAAAAAGAAGAGGGAGGGAGGGAAGGAGAGAGAGAGAGAGAGAAGAGGGAGGGGGAGAGAGAGAGGGAGGGAGGGAGAGAGAGCGAGAGAGAAAGAGAGAGTAAGAGAGTGTGTGGATGCGCATGTATGTGTATGTCATGCAGAACGAGCGTCGGACGATCGTTGAAAAAAAAACCGATAAAGGCAGGCGAGATACAAAAGGAAAAAGCTTTCGCCGATAATTAATGAATTATTCATGTTCGAATTCGTTTTTATCACGCATTGTAGCGTGTTTTCGTTCATACTTATTCATCGACGGGCTCGTCCGACGATTCCGTGCCTCCGCGATAAAACGCCCTCGCCAACGGACATTTGAGAGCGCGATTCAATAGACTGATCTTCTCTCGTCGCCAATCAATTCAGGCTGAAACTTGCATTTTTCCTAACCAATACGCCTGAATCCACGCTCCCTCCCCCCCCCCTCTTTCTCTCTCTCTCTCTCTCTCTCTCTCTCTCTCTCTCTCTCTCTCTCTCTCTCAGTAAATCGTGATAAAGAATCCGTGTCACAATCTTCTTACTTCAACGTAAACGTCGTTTTTAAAAATAGCTACCAACTACTCGTTTCTGATCGCTATGAATAGAGCGCGGAGTCATCTTTGACATTATAAAATATTAACAAATAAGAGAACGATCGAAACAATTTTCTGATAAACACCAAAAAAGTATCAGTAGCATTCTGTTAGATATTTTGATAAACGCTATGAAAAATGTCAAAGATGTTCCAACGATCCAATGTCCTAGCTAAATCGAAAGACTTAATAATTTCGATGACATAAAAAGCGAAATAATATTGAAATAACAAGAAAAAAAATTTTAAACGTAATTCCATTAATTCCATTAATATTTTGTACAATAAGGTGTGTAGCAAGACTGCTCGCCGCCGGAGAGCAGAGAACAAAGCAGCAGAAAGATGCAAATATAAAGATACGTTCATTTCTCTCGCATCTCGAGACGCTTAACTCTTGCACGAGAATTCGTTAAGAGCAAGCGAACCGGTCGGCTGCTAGCGTAATCCCGAGAAGTGGCGGAGCGAATCTATGGAAACACAGAACCTTTAATCGGAAAGTGGGACCGAGATCAAGAACAAAGAACGTGAAAAAAAGAAGAAATTAAAAAAAAATAAAGAAAAATCATCGGACGAAGAGAGAGAAGCGCGGACGAAGAGAGAATTGTTCGGAGAAAGGGATGAAACGAGAAGATACGCTTTCGAGCTTCTCGAGCGGACAGAGATTTGATAACCAAGAGGAAAAGAGGGAAGAAGAGGTCGAAGAGGTTTTGCGATGGAGAAAAAGCTCCATCACAACCTCATGCTCGTTAGTAGAAAAATCCAATTTAGATATCGAACGGTTAATGGATCGGCTCGATCATGGCGCGTTCGACACGTCCATCAAGTCGCGACAAGTGTAATACACACGCGAGAAAGAGCAACCGAGAGACGCTTTATCGATCAACAATAGAATTACAGTGGCGGAGCGATGGTCACACATTGATCTGAATTCAACGCGGAACTTTCCGTCTTGCCTGGATTCCACTGAAAATATTCTTTTACGCATTTATCTCGCAAATTTTCTGAAACTTCCAATCTACTTTACATTCCTCTCGAAACATATAACAAAAAAGCTTCGCAAATTAATTAATTAATTCATCGATTGTCAGAAATAATTGAAAAAGAACTTCTGTACAAAAAGCAAGAAACAATCCTAATTCGTCAAAACTTGTGAATTAACTTTCATTGATCGATAGGAAAACTGATTCATTTTTTCTATTATATACTGTAAAGTCAATCTATATCAGTGAAAGCATGGCAGACAGCTTTTTACCTTTGTTTCTTTCGCGCTCTATTCTACAATATTATTTTTGGCGTCCCCACGTCCTTCGTCGATTTAGTAAAAGCGATACACACGAATGGTCAGTTTCAGCTGCGGCTGTGCAAAACGTGGGTGAGTCAGGCGCTGAAAACTCGCGACAGCCGCGTCGAAATATGCAGTGAAAATCGCGGCAGTGCGAAGTGGCCTTTCATATCGGTGGTTCTCCTCGCACTTGCAAAGCAATATGCAGCGAATAGTACTTGAATACCGAATTGTTCCACAGTCCGAGAACAACATCGAGAGCTATTCGCTATCGTGTAATGTGTCCGATAAAAACTGAGACAAAGAGAACACGAGTCATTTACTCATTTTGAGTGGTACGTATAGTTAGCCTAGCTATAGATTTCAATACAAATTTAATATACAATGTAATTTCATTTCGTTTTATTCATACAGATACTGAGATTAAGCAAACCTTAAAAAACGCACTATTTTTGAAATTTTTTAAAAAATGTGCCATTCTAATATAATTTATAAATTGAATAATAATTTCATTGTAGACATTTCGCATCTTTTTTATAATAGTTTTTTATTTCTTACTCTCTAAATCTGAATCAGTGATATTTATCCTAAATATGTCATTGTTAATCAATGAATGAAACGTGAAATATCTAACTATAACTAACCTTGCTGTAGTGTATAAATTTAATGTGGTATTTAAAGATTGGAACTGACATGCAAATATCGATATTTTAATTATAATATGCTGAAACTTTCTATCTTTTTTTAGTTGAATTTCACTGATTCAGATTTAGAGAGTATTAAACTAAACGTGAGTTCTAATGTAGTTTCACGAGAGAGTATTTTCTTCTCTCTCTCTCTCTCTCTCTCTCTCTCTCTCTCTCTCTCTCTTCATATTAAAAAGCTTTACTCTAGTTAAAAGATTCAATGTCGAGCGATGATCTATGACGCCGTAAATCACCACGGCAGCATTAAAAATATCACGCTATATATATCAAGCCTTTTTCGAGATATATATTACGAAACTACCCCATGGGTAACTCTTCGTTAAACCATCCCCGATTCTCCACAGCAATCTCTTTGAGATTGAAAAGCACGTCGTAATTTTCCTCGTCTTACTCTTGCTGGCCGATTTATGCTTCGCGTAAAATCCCGTAAGTGTAGCCCTTCTGTTAGCGTAGTAGTCCAGCGTTTGTTCGATCCACTTTTATGTTTCTAGAAATTAATTATATTAATCCCGAATAAAGAGAGAAAAAAAGGACAACTAATTTCCTGCAAGGAAGATAAAAAGATATTTTCGATGTGCAAAATTAATAGCTTCACTTTTGCGAATATATACTTGTGCTAGAATATCGCGTATATCGAAGATATTTCTTTGCGGTGTCTTGCAGCATTAACGTAATCTATGGTAGTATCTATTTCGCTGTAGAGATCGCGATACTTAGTCTAATGAACGTTGGTTAACCCTCGATCGACCTATTGCGAGCTAATCGTACAGAATAATTGCCGACCTTTTTCTCCCGCGGCGCAGCAGCACAAATTACGTGTTCCGATACGTATGTACATAATCTCGAGTACTTCCACTCTTGTTGATTTGCGAATCAACTTCGATTGTCTATTTTCCAACAGATAAAATTGCAGCAAGCGTAAAATAAGTCTCAATTCATCGCTCAGTTTTGTTGTATCATACAAATATCTACTTATAATAGCTACTTACAATCAGACATTTGACTCGCGAGAAGATTATGAGATAGACATTTATTGTAAATTTGTATTTCTATAATACGTATATCAAATATAATATTTTTTTAAAAACCGAACATAGCAGTAATAGTTTGTCAATTTATATAATAAATTTTAATTTTAACTGTAAATTGAAAATTAATTTACAATTCTATTCTACAATTTTCGAGTAATATCTTTTGCCAGATAAATTCTAAAATAAAAAACATCTCACAAAAACATCTAAATATGTATCTCTAGACGAGCTAATAATTACATAACTCCTTTTTGCTCGATTAAATGGTTTTAATTATTGGTAATATTATTATTTACCACTATTTATACGAAATATTAATGTTGCTTTTATTATTACTATGTCAGATATTATACACATTACTGTTTCGGCAGAATTAAAATAAAGGTCAATTTGTGCTGACCGATATCGATGATACGGCAGATATAAAAAAATATATATCTGACTTTAATTACCGCGTTTGTATACTCATGAATAAATATGAAATTTTGTACATATTGTATATAAAAACAAATTCCGAACGAAATAAAGTTATACATATTTCGCTATTCCTCTTGATTAAAGGTGACGTCGATATCTTTGCCCGCCTCGATTAATCAGCTCGCAATCAAGAAAAGCGATGCGATCTCTCTCGGCGAAACCAGCTATTGTTTTTCCTCGTTCTCGACACTCGGAGCGCCGAAAGGATAATAAATATTCCGCTCTTGATCATCGCGGCAAATTACGAACTCGAACGCGCACAGACCGTCGATATATCGACGGACACGCGCCGACTGGTTTGTTAATTGACTATCGGATTATCTCCACCATTAAGTCGGCTCGAATCATTGCAGACAGAAAAATCGGATCAACCATTGCTGATCGATAATACTAGCATTATCGGCTCGTTCGAAACGCAAAGTCAAAATTTCAATTACGATCATTATATTCGACTTAATATATCTAAAATGTAGTAAATCGTTTCTTGTAAATAAAACTAGAACTATAGTAGAATTAAATATTTACTTAATAAAAAGAAATTGGATTATTAAAATTTTTTATTTTTTTTTTGTACTAAATAAATAGTATATCTTCATATTTCATAAATATATCTTTACACCGAATAAATATTTAGTTAGCACTATTCAAATAAATGATTTATTAAAAATTTATTAAAATTTATTAAAATGTAGTATTTTTTTCAGTGTAGTAATGCTACAAAAATTTTTAACATTCTAACCAATCAATTTGAGCGTCATACATAATTATTTTAGGCTCGATTGCACTAACATTAATTTAACTTTAAGCAAAACTTAAAACTCTCTTTTTCTGTCTCTTTTTCAGTTTTAAAAGAGAGAGAGAGAGAGAGAGAGAGAGAGAGAGAGAGAGAGATAAATAGATAGATAGATAGATAGAGAGAGAGAGAGAGAGAGAGAGAGAGAGAGAGAGAGAGAGAGAAA
>Ga0157363_1006805_pt1 | contig 10794 bp, 9 predicted proteins | sample AttsexASBM1_FD_111477 | JGI IMG/M metagenome (GOLD analysis project Ga0157363, IMG submission 111477) | Fungus gardens microbial communities from leaf cutter ant in Ribeirão Preto, State of São Paulo, Brazil - Atta sexdens ASBM1 | ecosystem: Host-associated > Fungi > Mycelium > Unclassified ...
CACAGCTATGCTATAACCACTGCATCGTATTTCGCGTCAAGGAACTGATTATGCAAAACAAACCGCTCACTCTGCTGATCCTTAATGGGAAAGGCGCTGGCAATGAAGATTTGCGTGCGGCAGTCAACACGCTGCGTGATGAAGGTTTTAATCTGGCGGTACGCGTGACCTGGGAAAAAGGTGACGGTGAACGCTACGTGCAGGAAGCGGTAGATTTGCAGGCAAAAACCGTGGTGGCGGGTGGTGGGGATGGCACGATTAATGAGATTGCCACGGCGTTGGCGGCTATCTCAACGGAAAAGCGCCCGGTATTGGGCATTTTACCGCTGGGTACAGCCAATGATTTTGCCACCAGCGTGGGTATTCCGCCGGAGATGGAACCGGCGTTGCGTCTTGCGGTGCTAGGTAAAGCCAGCGCGATCGATTTGGCGCGCGTTAATGGTGATCGCTATTTTATCAATATGGCAACCGGTGGCTTTGGCACCCGCATTACGACGGAAACGCCTGAGAAGCTGAAATCAGCGTTAGGCGGCGTGTCGTATTTTATTCACGGTTTGATGCGTGTCGATGCCCTGAAACCCGACAGCTGCGAAATCAGCGGTCCGGGCTTTCACTGGCAAGGTGATGCGCTGGTGATCGGCATTGGCAATGGGCGCCAGGCGGGTGGCGGACAGAAACTGTGTCCGGATGCGCTGATTAATGATGGTCAGCTTAATCTGAGCATTGTGACTGCGCAGGAGCTGTTGCCGACGCTGCTGCACTCATTGACGCGTGATGATGAGAATCCGAATATCGTTAGTGCTCAGTTGCAGTCGTTGAAGATTCACTCGCCGCACGAGATGACGTTTAATCTGGACGGTGAGCCACTGACCGGCAGTGAATTTGAGATTGAAGTGATGCCAGGCGCATTGAGTTGCCGCTTGCCGCCACAGTGCCCGCTGCTGGCGTAATGCTTGTTGGTTGGGGGGCTGGTTGAAACTGCTTAGGGCTGCTGGTGATGACGCAGTCTGAGGCCGCTTTGGGGCTGGCGGTCCTCGCGCCGCTAACGCGGTACCCTCACTTCACTCGTCAGCCTGACGGACCGGCGTAGACGGGACTTTCCCTGTCCCGGCTGCGCCTTTCGCCAGCATCCATGCTGGCTCTCCTGGCTTCCTCATTCCGTTCAGCGCTGCGAAATGCCAGCCCCAAAGCGGCCACAGCCTGCTGATTAGCTTGCGTGCGCGCGGCAACAAGAAGTGCTGCCGGTTTAAACATTGCGGTTAATTGGCTGGTTTAGCTTTCGCCTGTCAGCCCAAAAGCAGGCCCAGCCTGCTCATCAACTGGCGTGCATGCGGCAAGAAGTGCGTTACCGCTACACCTTCATCCAGCGGCGCTCGACCGCAGACACCGCGACGGCTTCCAATACTTTCTGCACCTGCAAGCCTTCGGCAAAATCTGGCCACATACGATCGCCGGCTGCGATACCGTTGATCAAATCACGGATCTCAACAGTTTTCTGGTCGTTAAAACCAATGCCGTGGCCCGCTGATACGCAGAAATTAGCGTAATCTGGATGGGCCGGGCCAGTCAGAATGGTTTTGAAGCCCTGACGCCCTGCTGGCTCATCATGGATATACAGCTCGAGCTCTGCCATCCGCTCTTGGGTGTAGCGCAGCGTTCCCTTGGTGCCAGTGACTACGTAAGTCAGGCCCATTTTGCTACCGCAGGCGATACGTGAGGTTTCAAACACGCCATGCGCCCCGTTTTTAAAGCGCAGCAACGCGCTGGCCTGATCTTCATTCTCTACAGGCAACAGACGTGAATGATCTTTTGGATCGGGACGCTGCTTGATCACCGTCATCATGTCGCCGCTGACTTCTTCGATATCGCCTACCAAATAGTGCGCCATATTGACGATGTGCGCAGCCAGATCGCCTAGCGCACCTAAACCGGCCAGCGCTTTCTGGCAATGCCAGTCGAGCGGTGTTTCCGGGCGAGCCAGATAATCTTCATTGTGGGTGCCGTAAAAATGTGTCACTTCACCAATTTCACCGCGCGCAATGATTTCACGCGCCAGTTGGCTGGTCGGGTTTTTCATATAGTTGAAGCCCACCAGCGTTTTGACGCCTGCCTGTTGGGCCGCCTGCACCATCTCTTCGGCATCGGCTACTGACAATGAGAGCGGTTTCTCAGAATAAACGTGTTTACCATGGCGAATCGCTTCCAGCGCCATCTCTTTATGCAGGAAGTTGGGGGCGCAGATATCGACGACATCAATATTGGGGTCGCGTACCAGTTCACGCCAGTCGCCCGTTGAGCGCGCGAAACCGAAAGTCGCGGCCTGCTTCGCCGCCAGTTCAGGGGTGACCTCGGCCAGCATCTCACGCACGATTTCGCCCTTCAGGGCGAATACCGTTGGCGCCTGCGCATAGGCAATGGCGTGACAACGACCAATGTAACCACTACCGATCATACCGATTCTGACTTTGTTCATGCTGCACCTGGAGTTGTGGGTGGAAATTGATCTGGAATATATGTTTCGCTTTTTTGCCCGACAACGCCGAAATGAAATATCTGTGATCATGCATGCGAGGTATCTGACAAAATCGACAAATAAGAATGTAATCTTGCATATAGCTTGTGATTTAAGTCACAAAAAGGCTTCAAACGGAGCCTGAACAAGCGGTTCACAGTCGCTTCAACGCAGCAATTGACGCTTTATTAATCAGTCAGAAAGAATTATGAAAAAGGGCTTTGACAAGCTGGAGCCTGCTCGTTACTATGCGCCCCGTTCCAAACGATTCCTCTGTAGTTCAGTCGGTAGAACGGCGGACTGTTAATCCGTATGTCACTGGTTCGAGTCCAGTCAGAGGAGCCAAATTCTTAAAAAGAGCAGCCTTTAGGCTGCTTTTTTTATGCCTGCGATTTACCCCATTACGTTGCCTATAACTTAACCCTTTCGCTTTTCCCCCTTAACCTTCACGTCGTGTGACTCTCTTCACAACTCTTAAACGCCGACTTGTATGGTAGTATTTGAAGGCGTATTTTTTCATCATTGCTTTCCCGTTAATGCAGGACCGCGTTTTAAACGTGCATCCGGTCAGGAGTTAAAGATGAAAAGTGTCGTGATTGAACAACCCGGTGAATTGGTTTTGGCGGACCGCCCGCTGCCGGCCCCAGCCGCCGGCGAAGTGCGTGTCAAAGTGCAGTTTGCCAGCATCTGTGGGTCTGATGTGCATATCTGGCACGGCCATAATCCGTTCGCCAAGTACCCACGAGTGATTGGTCACGAGTTTTTTGGTCTGATTGATGCCGTAGGCGAAGGCGTGGATGCCAGCCGCGTGGGCGAGCGCGTCGCGGTCGATCCGGTTGTCAGCTGCGGTCACTGCTATCCTTGTTCCATCGGTCGCCCTAACGTTTGCAAAGAGCTCCAGGTTATTGGTGTGCATCGTGACGGCGGCTTCAGCGAATTTGCTGTAGCGCCTGCCAAAAACGCCTTCTGTCTGCCTGCCTCAATTCCAGACAAACTCGCCAGCATGGTTGAACCCTTCACTATCGCGGCGAATATCACGGCCTTCCTCAAGCCACAACCCAACGACATCGCGCTGATTTATGGCGCAGGTCCGATGGGCTTAACCGCCATTCAGGTGTTGAAAGGGGTGTATGGCGTAGGACAGGTTCTGGTGGTTGACCGTCTGCCGGAGCGTCTGGCGCTGGCACAAGAGAATGGCGCAGACCGGGTATTCAATAACAGCGATATTCCGCTGCCCGCCCAGTTGGAAGGTGTACAACCGACACTAATCATTGATGCTGCCTGCCACCCTTCCATCCTGGCCGAATCTGCTGCCCTCGCCTCACCCGCTGCGCGTATTGGTTTGCTGGGATTCTCAGGCGAACCGTGCAGCATCACGCAGCAAGCGTTGACCAGCAAAGAGCTGTCGCTGTTCACCTCACGTCTTAACAGCAATCGCTTCCCGCAAGTGATCGAATGGATGGAAAAAGGTCTGATTCAGCCCGAGAAACTGGTCACGCACTATTTCCCGTTAGCGGAGATTGAGCGTGCCATGACGCTGTTTGAAAAAGATCCGCGCACCTGCTGCAAAGTCATTCTACACATGGGTTAAGTTAATCTTCACACCAGGTGTCCTTAAACCGGTGCGTACCCACCGGTCACTATTACTATAAGAGCTATGACGGAGTTTCTATGTTAAAGAACCTGCGCTGGACCCTCGTACTGCTGTTGTTCCTGGTTTATATGATCAACTACCTCGATCGTATTGCCCTTTCGCTGACCGTACCACTGGTGGAAAAAGACCTGATGATCAACGCCGAGCAGTTCGGCATGATTTTCGGTAGCTTCTTCTTTGGTTACGCCATGTTTAACTTTATCGGTGGCCTCGCGACCGATAAATTCGGCCCAACCATCGTGTTGGGCACCGCTGTGGGTATGTGGTCGCTCTTTTGCGGCATGACCGCACTGGCCACCGGTTTCTGGTCAATGATGATCCTGCGCGTGCTATTCGGTATGGCAGAAGGTCCGATTTGTGCCTCGGCGAACAAAGCGATTAACGGTTGGTTCCCCAAAAAACAGGCCGCCACCGCCATGGGCTTGTTGAGTGCGGGTTCTCCATTGGGTGGCGCGGTTGCCGGTCCGATTGTCGGCTACTTGGCACTCTCCTTTGGCTGGCGTCCAGCCTTCGTGGTGATCTGCCTGATTGGCCTGGTGTGGATGGGACTGTGGTTCTTCTTCGCCGCGGATAACCCGGCACGCAGCAAAAAAGTCTCTGCTGAAGAACGCGCCTTGGTAGAAAAACTGAAAGCGGAAGAACCGGCGGATGTGATTGATCCAACCGGCAAAGCACACGGCATGGGCTACTATCTGCGTCAGCCCATTATCCTGGTCACCGCTTTCGCCTTCTTCTGCTACAACTATATCCTGTTCTTCTTCCTGAGCTGGTTCCCGGCCTATCTGGTCCAGGCGCATGGGCTGGACATCAAATCCATGAGTATCACCACCATGATCCCGTGGATCGTTGGTTTTGTCGGTTTGGCCTTGGGTGGCTGGATTTCCGATAAAATCTTCAACATCACCGGTAAGCTGCTGTTATCTCGTAAGATCGTGTTGGTGTTTTCACTGCTGGCCGCAGCGATTTGCGTGGCACTGGCAGGTACCATTAAAGAGGTGAATTCGGCGGTGATCATGATGTCGATCTCCATCTTCTTCCTCTACATCACCGGTGCGATTTACTGGGCGATTATCCAGGATGTGGTGCACAAGAGCCGCGTGGGCAGTATCAGTGGCTTTATCCATCTTATCGGCAGCTTGTCCGGTATTGTCGGCCCAATCGTGACGGGTTATATCGTGCAGCACACCGGTAAATTCGACAGCGCCTTTATCTTGGCGGGCTGTGTCGCCGGACTCGGTGCGTTGTTGGTGCTGTTTGTGATTCGCAGCCCAAAGACCGCAGATAAACCAGTTTCCGCATAACAGATTGACCATAATGGGGCGCTCAGCGCCCCGTTTGCTAAAAGGAAAACGCATGTTAGAGATCGATCGCCTTCCCGCCGACGTACAACGCCCCGCTTACGATCGTAGCCAGTTAAAAACCCGCATGGTGCATATCGGCTTTGGTGCCTTCCACCGTGCGCATCAGGCACTTGCGAGCGACAAACTGGCTGCGCAGGGCAGCGACTGGGGATACTGTGAAGTCAATCTCAACAGTGGCGCCTTAATACAAGCGCTGCGTCAGCAAGACTTACTCTACACGCTGACCGAGATGGCCGATGACAGCCTGAACACCCGTGTGATTGGCGTGATAACACAAGCATTGCACGGTAAAGGTGACGGGATTGACGCCGTGATCGAAGCGATGAGCCAGCCTGACGTGGCGATTGTCTCCATGACAGTGACCGAAAAAGGCTATTGCTACATGCCTTCGAGCGGCAAGCTCAACCCGGACCATCCCGATATTGTGCATGACCTTGAAAACCCGACGCAGCCGCGCTCATTACCGGGTCTTATTCTCGCCGCCATTATTCGCCGTCGTGAACGCAATCTACCCCCTTTCAGCGTGATGTCTTGCGACAACATGCCGGAAAATGGCCATGTCACGCGTAATGTCATCACGCAACTGGCAGAACGTCATAGCCATGATCTCGCGGACTATATTCAAACGCACATCACCTTCCCTTCCACGATGGTCGACCGCATCGTCCCCGCGATGACGGATGCCGCCTTTGATGCATTAGAAGCCCGCCTTGGCAGCAGCGATCCGGTTGCCGTGGAAGCGGAACCCTTCTTCCAATGGGTTATTGAGGATAACTTCGTGAATGGCCGCCCCGCTTGGGAAAATGCCGGGGCCGAACTGGTCAGCGATGTGCTGCCGTTCGAAGAGATGAAGCTGCGTATGCTCAATGGTAGTCACTCGTTCCTCGCCTACCTTGGCTTTCTCGCCGGTTATGAGCACATCAGCGATTGCATGGCGGATGCCAACTTCCGCACGGCAGCACGTGGATTAATGTTGCAGGATCAGGCCCCTACCCTGCGCACTCAGGGTGTCGATCTGGAAGCCTATGCCGATTCACTCATTGCGCGCTATGAAAACCGCGCCATTAAGCATCGCACCTATCAGATCGCCACTGATGGCACCCAAAAGTTGCCGCAGCGACTGCTGGACAGTGTGCGCTGGCATCTGCGTAACGGCACATCCTGCGATTATCTTATGCTCGGCGTCGCAGCCTGGATGCGTTACGTCAGCGGTGTTGATGAACAGGGCCAGGCCATTGAGATTCGCGATCCGCTCAAAGATCAGCTCGCCAGCATTGTGGCGCACAGTGATGAAGGCGCGCAGCGCGTAGAAGCACTGCTGCGTTTACAAGCGGTGTTTGGCGACGATTTACGCTATCAAACCGCCTTTGTCTCTCGTGTAACGGAGTTGTATAAGCAGCTGAATACGCAGGGTGCGCGTGCGACGTTGAATGCCCTTGTGGCACAGGCATAACGGCCTTCACAAATGTGTAGCGCAGATGCAGCGTGCTGATTAGACTGAACCTTTACTATCGGGCTGGCGTATGCCAGCCGTAATACGGATATTGCTGCATGTCGATTGCTTATACCATAACCACCAGCGAACCCGTAAATCAGCAGATCTATCGCTATCTGCGCAAAGATATCGTGACCTGCGCTATCCATCCGGGATCACTGCTGTCGGAAAAAGAAGTGTCCGCGCGTTTCAACGTGTCGCGCCAACCGGTACGCGAAGCCTTTATCAAACTGGCGGAGGCCGGTCTGGTGCAGGTGCTGCCACAGCGCGGCACCTTTGTACGCAAAATTTCCGCTCAGCGAGTGGCAGACGGTCGTTTTATCCGTGAAGCAGTGGAGATTGCCGTGGTACGCCGCGCGGCGCAGGAGATCACCCCCGAGGGGTTGATGGCGCTGGAGCATAACTTACAGCTGCAACGCCTGGCCGCTGAACGCCACGACAGTCAGGCTTTTTTAGCGCTGGACGATGAGTTTCACCGCCTGATTGCTGAAGGGATTGACTGCCTGCTGGCATGGGAAACCGTGGAAAATATTAAAGCCACCATGGACCGCGTGCGTTTTCTGACGCTGAGTGAAGTGTCGCCACCGGAAAGTTTGATTCAGCAGCATGAAAACATCTACCACGCGCTAAAAGCGCAAGATGTAGAAGCGGCAGAAGTGGCGATGCGCCGTCATCTGCAGGAGATGATTTTGACCATTACGCCGATTGCCGAGCGTAATAGCGAGTGGTTTGAAGCACCTTAAGTTATTGACCACCGGGCGGATTAAACCGTCGGCGGCGCAGGCAGCTCGCAGGCGGCCAGCGCACAGGCCCTGGGAGCATACAAACGTATGTGACCAGGGACGCGCACTGCCCGCCCACGAAATGGCAAGTCAGCCAAGTTTAATCAGGCAATGGTGACATCTTTCGCCAAGTAGACATCCTGCACCGCATTGATCAGCTGCACGCCCTCTTTCAGCGACTTCTTGAACGCCTTACGACCAAGAATCAGCCCCATGCCGCCCGCGCGTTTATTGATGACCGCAGTACGCACCGATTCGGCAATGTCCGTATCTCCAGCTGATGCGCCACCGGAGTTAATCAATCCCGCACGACCCATATAGCAGTTCGCTAGCTGGTAGCGCACCAGATCAATCGGATTCTCAGTGGTCAGCTTGCTGTACACGCGCTCATCGGTATGACCGAATTTCACCGCTTTATAGCCGCCATTGTTCTCGGCCATCTTCTGCTTAACGATATCCGCGCCAATGGTCGCCGCCAGATGGTTGGCTTGGCCGGTTAAGTCGGCGCTGGCATGGTAATCCACGCCGTCTTTCTTAAAGCCATCATTACGCAGATAGGCCCACAGTACCGTCACCATGCCCAACTCATGCGCGCGCTCAAAGGCGGCCGAGATCTCTTCAATCTGACGACGTGATTGCTCAGAACCAAAATAGATGGTCGCACCCACGGCGATGGCACCCAAATTGAAGGCCTGCTCAACGCTGGCATAGAGTGTCTGATCGTATTGGGTTGGATAACTCAGGGTTTCGTTATGGTTGAGCTTCACCATAAACGGAATACGGTGTGCATAACGGCGCGAAACTGAGGCCAGCACGCCATAGGTGGATGCCACACAGTTACAGCCCGCTTCAATCGCCAGCTCGACGATGTTCTTCGGGTCGAAATAAGCGGGGTTAGCAGCAAACGATGCACCAGCGGAGTGCTCTACCCCCTGATCGACCGGCAGAATCGACAGATAGCCGGTGCCCGTCAGGCGGCCGGTGTTGTAGAGGGTTTGCATATTGCGCAGTACGGCAGGAGAACGATTGTTGTCGATCATCACGCGATCGACGAAATCCGCGCCCGGTAAATAAAGGCTGTCCGCTGGAATGGTCATGCAGCGATGTTGAAGAAGAGAGTCCGCTTCTTTGCCCAATAACTGTACGATGTCCGTCATGTTGGCTCCTGAATAAATGGCTGGATTGGAATCGGCACGTGTCGATTCGCCCCCAACAGCCTGGACCGAAAAGCGCCAGGCTGGCAAATTGCTGACACCATTTTTCAGACGGATACGCAGTAAAAAAGCGGCAATCTGGCGTTACGCCCTACCACCACTGATGGAAATGGTGCACTGGCCCAATGCCTTTCCCTACTTCCAGTGAGTCGGCGTGCAGCAGGGCTTGCTGCAACCAAGCTTTGGCCTCTGCTACCGTGTCCGCCCAGCTATCGTGACGCGGGCGCAGTGCTGCCAGCGCGGCTGACAGCGTACAGCCAGTACCATGGGTATGACGCGTATTGACGCGCGGTGCGGTGAATCGCTGACGGCCCGCGCGGGTGATCAGCCAGTCCGGGCTTTCTGCATCGCTAAGATGTCCCCCCTTCATCAGCACCGCTTCACAGCCGAGATCGAGCAGCGCATCACCTTGCAGTAGCATGGTTTTCTCATCCAGCGCCATATCGCGTCCTAACAACGCAGCAGCTTCTGGCAAATTGGGTGTGATCAGTGAAACCTGGGGCAGCAGCAGTTCACGAATGCTGGCCACCGCGTCGGGCGACAGCAGCGCATCACCACTTTTGGCAATCATCACCGTATCCAACACCACAAACGGCAGGCTGGCGCGTTTCAGTCGTTCGGCCACCACTTCGACCACCGCTGTTTCCGCCAGCATGCCAATTTTAGCGGCATCAATGCGTACGTCGCTCAGCACTGAATCCAACTGCGCACCGACAAAATCGGGTTCGATGCGATAGACCGACTGCACGCCACAGGTGTTCTGCGCCACCAGCGCGGTGATCACGCTCGTGCCATAAGCGCCCAAGGCGGAGAAGGCTTTCAGATCGGCTTGAATACCGGCACCGCCGCTCGGATCGGTACCCGCAATGGTCAGGGCATTAATGCGTTTCATTGCGCCACCTCCAGCGTCCATAATTCATCGAGGAATTCCGCAACAAAACTTCCCGGCCCTTGTGCTTTACGTGCCGCGTGCTCACCCGCCAGCGACACAATACGGCACGCTGCTGCGACATGCTGCAAGCGCTCGCCTGGCAAACTACTTAATGCCGCCACGACCGCAGAAAGCGCACACCCGGTGCCCACCACGCGCGTCATCAGCGGGCTACCGCCTGGAATCGCCAGTGTGTGACGACCATCGGTGACGTAATCGACTTCACCAGTGACAGCCACAATGGTTTGATAATCCTGAGCGAGTTGCTGAGCGGCACTGAGCGCAGCATCGGCCTGATGCACGCTGTCCACACCGCGCCCGCCTGGGGCCTGATTGGCCAAGGCAAGAATTTCGGAGGCGTTACCGCGAATCGCGGCCGGTTGCAGGGCAAGCAGTTGCTGGCAGAACGCGGTACGCAGTGAGAGCGCGCCAACCGCAACCGGATCGAGTGTCCAGGGCGTGCCGGCTTGTTGTGCAGCCTGCACAGCAGCTAGCATCGCATCACGCCGATCGCGCGTTAATGTGCCGACGTTGATCAGCAACGCATCGGCAAATCCAGCGAACTGTGTGGCTTCTTCGGCATCAATCACCATTGCAGGGGAGGCTTGCAGCGCCAGTAATACGTTCGCAGTAAAGGTTTGCACCACATCATTGGTCATGCAGTGCACCAGCGGCTTTTGCTGACGCAACAATTGCAGGGAGTGCGCGAGTTGCGCGGGGGTAAGTAGGTCAGGCGTGTGTTTCATAAAACTCCCAACCGGCGATCAAGAAGGCGAATGCGGTCAGGCATCTGACTTCCCTACGCTGGCATTATCCAGATCAGGTCAGCGGGTGTATCTCAGCCC
>Ga0157363_1006806_pt1 | contig 10793 bp, 2 predicted proteins | sample AttsexASBM1_FD_111477 | JGI IMG/M metagenome (GOLD analysis project Ga0157363, IMG submission 111477) | Fungus gardens microbial communities from leaf cutter ant in Ribeirão Preto, State of São Paulo, Brazil - Atta sexdens ASBM1 | ecosystem: Host-associated > Fungi > Mycelium > Unclassified ...
CTATATATACTACAGGCTCCTGGTCCATGCTACAACAATAATTACCTACCCTTATGTCCATGCATCGTCCTCATGTCCTATTACTCATCCATATGTGTTTTCCTTAAGGCTACCATGCTTCCTACATGTGTCCTGACGTTATACTCTTAATCTCCACTATACATGTGCACACCATGTGTACACCATGAGGAACCATAGTCCCTTGACGTCACTCCTAACCCTAACTCCTATCTAGACTCTTTCCGATCCTTCTAGACCCTAAGTCCTTCCAGACCGCTCTAGACTCTATCACATGACTTCCAGGTCATGTGCCTATCTCCTATCTCTCTTCCATTGTAGACTAATAATTATAATACTTAACCCTAACCTTAGTCCAAGTCTGTCCACACTCTCATACTATAACAGATGAACTCCTTTGTAGTTGATATATTTAAATGTATGGGAGTATAGTTTCTCTTATTTTGTCTCAAGTCTGGGTGGATTAATTTTGAATTTCACCTTATAACACCAGGGGAAGTGCTGGTGATGTTCAATCCATTGCAATTGATGCACTTTGATCACTGAGTCCAATAGGCAAATGTAGTATGTCCTCATTTTTGCACTGAGAAATACTAGAATTCATGTTCGCTTCTTAAATGGTCACAATATGGCTTTCTACATTAAAGCATCTGTTAATCAAATTGTTTGCCTTATATCTACTTTAGGCATCTTAATATCCAGCCACACAATCACCATGTCATACTTAGGCAAAGCTTTGATAACTTGTGGTTTTAATGCAAGCAACAAGTTGTTGAAAATATGGTTGACTTTGATAATAGATTCAATAAAATCTGAGGTTATAGAGATGTTAGTATTCTCTATGAAATAAGAAATACCTATTATTTTCAAATAGAATTTTGATTAAGGGAGTTGAGGAGTTTCAATATTCTCAGAGTTAATATTCTTGATATTCTTGACATATTTTTTGATTACCTAAATATCTGATGATGATGCTACCTTGTTAGTGATAATAGTAATACTGATATGTTCAGAGTAGACATAATTTATCATGACATCTGATTTGATATTTTTAAAAGTCCTATTAATGTTGGCAACATGTTCACTAGAGGAAGCCATGAATTTAGTTGTATTGTCCTTATCCATTAGGACAATAATTTGTTTGTATGACATGTCTTTGATAGTCATTTTGATTCTGAGATTTACCTTACCTAAATCATTGATGATTTTGTGAATATTTTCTATTTTTTTTGCCAGTAGATTTGGATAATCTTCCTTTAATTTCAGAATATCAGTAACCTTAGGATTAGCTGCTTGAGCATATAATTGTTTATTATTTAGCTTGACTGTTACCACTGGTTTATTTCCTTTATTTTTCAAGAATTTAGACTTTTTCAACACTTCTGTCAGAAACAGACCAGCCACTAAACCAGTTATGCTAAAAGTATGCAATTTCAAGCTTAGCTTTGACATCTAGTTGGTACTATATATATACTTCATACTGTACTCCTGACAGCAAGTAGTCTTCAATGTACTTAAGAATTCTATTACTGTGACACTAGTACTGATCTCTTCAAATATTTCAGCTCTATTCTATATTGAGACATATAGCTAACTAGAGCAGTACTTTTTCAAGCTTTCTAAGAAAATAGTAAATAGCATCCAGTTACATTTCTTAGCAAGTCTTTCTTCTTAGTAGAATACAACTATGAAATACATAATAAGAATATAAGAATCTCAAGTACTTCATAACTGTAAAGAATTTAAACTAAAGACAAGCTTAGTGATCACTGTATCTAGTGTACTTTAACTTTGTATTATATTATTATCTTAGAAAGTCTATGGGAAAGTCTAATATACTTTCTAAACAAGCAGATCATAGTACTATATTATGACTTGAGTCTTAAGTTAAAATCAAAAACATACTCTTATATTAAGTAACATAGGAGAACTTGATGAAATTTCCATCACAAACTAGTCTATCTTATATACTACAACTAACCTACTCTTAAGTTCATAAGGTCAATATGCTATAGTTATGCTATATAATATTATTTTTATAATATACTTAAACTCTTATATTTTATTTTGATTTTATCTTATTTTTATCTATTTTCTTTGATTTGATTTCCTTTTTTCTTTTATTTCTTGAATAATGAAGAAGCATATGACTACAGTCATATGATGTATCACATGACATGATGTCATAGGTATAGAATCTGGGAGAAGAGGCTAGAAGAATAATGTTAAGATATATGTTAATAATATGTTTACCTCATGGTGAATATATAGATATTAGGATAGGATTATTTATTGTTAGTATAGACCATGTGTACTAGTATATATAGTGTAGGAATACATTGGGAACTCTATGTCAAGTTCTCTTATAATTCCCACAAGATACTTTGCTCTTAAGTTTGTTTAAGTAGTCTATTGGTTGTCTTGACTAATAGTTGCTACAACAATTATCTATTCTAAAACCTTCTCTGACTTTCTCTATATCATGTGATATCTGACTATTATACATAATATTATATTATATTCTGTTATCTAAGTCTAAAATAAAGAAAATAAAAATAAAATCTAAAAATAAAAATAAAAGAGAAATAAAATAAAAACCAAGTTTATTTTTCATAACTCTGACACATTGGCTCTTAAGATAATCAAGATCAAGATATAGTCCTACTTAAGCCAAAGTTTCTCACTATTCAAGTATTAGAAGATATAGCTATAGAAGAGGAAGAGAAGACTCTCTTAATAAACATTTAACATAGGAATTGACTAGGTAACTAGGAAGAACTAGTAGTGAAAGCAGTATATAAACTCTGACAATCTATAGCAAAGTTATTATACTCTTTTAGATAGTTGAGAATATGGGCTTGCTATTTTTTTGTGGCAAGATATATGTTTTCAATATCACAGACCTCCACTAGTGAGTTGTTACACATCACCATGATTTAAAAATAACTAGTTATATAAGCAGGTAAAAAACTTTAGTCTTTTAGAATTACTTATGGCTCTAGATGTTGAGGTATATTAGTCAATATGTTAGCACTTATAATTTTTGCTTATTGTTATAGGATGCTTTGGACTCTAACAATTTTTATTTTATTTTATTTTATTTTTCTGATTTTATATTTATTTTATATTTATTTTATATTTATATTTATTTTGGATAATGAAGAGGTATGTGATACTACAGTCACATGACAGGTCACATGATGTGATGTCATAGGCCTAGAACATGGTGAAAGAATCTGAAAGATGACATCAGGACATATGTATACAATATAGTGGCCTTGAGTAGGAAATAAGGCAGATATGAGGTTGTAGCATGGATAATAGGGCAGGCTTAATTATTAGTAGCATGAACCAGGCATGTTTTGTATATATAGGACTCTAATTTAATAGAGACTCCTTGTTGAGTTCTCTTGTGAAATTCCCACTTTATATCTATTCTAAGAGATTTGCTGCCTTGTGCTGCTATTGGACTTTGTGTCTAGTGGTTGCTACAACACTTATGTACTAAGTCAGCATAATACTTATTCTTTAGTAAGTTACACCTGTTGCCTATATCAAATATAAGATCAGAAATAATAAACATAGACTTTGTTGTCAAACTCCCTGAGTTTACAGAGTTTGATATAGTGATAACAGTAGTAAATTCAGTATCCAAAAGAACTCATTTCATTCTGATATATACAACTGCCACTATGAAGAATACTACAAGACTTTTCTTATATTATATTTAGAAATTACATGGTTTCTTTACTTATATAGTCTTAGATAGAGAACTGCAGTTTATTACTTGCTTTACTGAGGAACTGTACTGCATACTAGGCATTAAGATCACTTTATCCATAGCTTAGTACTATTAGAGTTGAAAACACTAGACTTTATTTATTTCCATTTTATTTCTCATTTTATTTCTATTTATCTTTTTAATTTTGAACTTAGAGTTAGGAGTTAGTGTGATGTCACATGTCACATTCACATAATCATACATCACATAGAAGAATGTAGAAAATTCTGAAACAATAATATTATATAGTATATTTATCATATGTTGATCTTATAGCTAACATATGCTCTTTAGAGTAGGCAAGGTTTAGTATAGCATGGACCATTAGCCCAGCATATATAAAATAGATACTTTGTACTTGAGACTCTATTGAGTTCTCTTGTGTAAACCCTATATAAGATTTTTTTATTGACTTACCTTTAAGTTTTCAATTACAAAGTCATTTCTAATTAGATAGTTATACAGAGCACATCAATCAGAAACTGGACTAGTACCTCTGACTATTCATAAATGAGAGGAAAAGTGACTGGTATAATATCCTGCTCATAGTATATTATGATGCATGTGAGGACTAACATTTTTCTTTTTCTTTTATCTATTTTTCTTGATTTTATATTTTTTTTCTTTTAAATTTCTTTTTCTTTTTTGATGATGAAGAGGCACATGACTGCAGTCACATAACTTGTCACATGATGTGAGGTCATAGGCCTAGAGTAGGCTGGAAGACTCTAGATGAATGACATTAAGGAACATGTTAAATGTATGGCTACCATATGGTATACACATGGTGTACTCATAAACGACGCATGGACATTAGGACAGGAGTAATTATTTGTAGCACGGACTATGTGTAACTTATATAAATAGGGTAGCAATCTAGCAGAGACACCTTGTTGAGTTCTCTTGTGATCCCCACATCAATAGCCTACTGAGAGCTTTGCTGCCTTGTGTGATTATTGGACTTTGTGTCTAGTGGTTGCCACAACATAGTATACCTCTACTCAGCAATATCTATTTCTTTTAAATATGGATTATCTTTTCATGATGGATCTAGAACTATGCCAACAAGGGTTCAAGCTGGAAAGTGTTATGAAATTCACTAAACAGATAAAGTCTATACTAGAGAAAGTAAAGCTAGCCATATATGTTAGGAACGGACCAGCCACTGAACCAGTTATGCTAAAAGTGCACAATGTCAAGCTTAGTTTTGACATCTAGCTGGTACTATATATGTACTTCATACTGTACTCCTGACAATCTATAAGTTACAGAAAGATAGAAGACAAACTTCTAGCACTAGTCTTTCAGCCTAATGATAAGATTTACCTCAACTCTATGGACATTCACACTACATGCCTCTCAGCCAAACTATTTTACTAATACCTTAAACTTTATATAATGGAGAAATAAGTAGAATTCATGGCTTATTGTCTGAAGCTTCCACTTACAATGAGAAGGCTACATCCAGTGTTCAATATTATCAAGCTGACTACTATACCTTAGAACATGATTTCCAGCATATATTTGAACCTTTTGTCCAACCTCATTCTTATAGGCAAATAGGAAGAATAGAAGTTGAGAAGATCCTGGAAAGCTATTGGTATTACAGATAGTATCAATATCTAGTTAAGTAGAAAGGCTTTGGCCTAAAGAAAAACTCTTGAGAGAATACTTTGAATGTATTTGCACCAGACCAAGTTGTAGAGTTCTATCAACTAAACTCCTAAGTCTTGTAGTTTATATTCAAACAGCTAAGCTCTTAACTATCAAATTCCACTCAGTCACTATTGCTTTGAGTTATAACAATCTAAGAGAGAGCATATAAAAAGACTAGCTCTTATATAAAACTTTAGCATGCTAATATTGTAGATGTCTATACCAAACCCTATGAAGTTTCCACCTCCTATTAGTTAGTGATTCTACATACTACCAAACTCTATGGAGTTCATTAAGCTAGTTCTACTATTTCTTGCTATCAAATGTTGTTGTATATTATCTAGCATTCCAATACTATCCTATTTTGTCTATTACTACTGTGAACCTCTTTTCTTTTTAGATGATCTTCTAAATGCTTCCATCTGAGTTCATAACTATTTGGGTACAATTATTCCTTGGTTATATTAGCATTATTCCACTAGATTGGAATATACTTGAGTATTAGAAATCTTTAGAGTGAAAATTTCTAATTTTTATTATTAGAACTTGATTAAGAGATAGTGGTTGTCACAATAGTCATAAAGCATGACAACTTGCACAGGTTTGGTTACACATATTAAAATCATAATTACATTATCATATAATGCAGAGAAAAATGTAGAAGATTTTAGAACAAGTAATGTCATATAATATAGCTACCACATGTTAATCTTACACATAATGCATAGTCTTTAGAATAGATTAGATATAGCCAAGCACAAACCATCAACTTAGTATATATAATATAGATTACTTATACTAGGAATTCTATTAAGTTTTCTTGAACTTAGTCAAAGGATATTATATTATATTATATATAATAGTTAGAAATAGAAATATCACAAAGCATGATAAAAGTGTGACATATGTCACTGTTACTGTCATATAGTCATGTGACTTGGTGAAATATTGTAGATACTATTAAAAAGACTTAGTTATAACTTTAGAATAGATCAGATATACATAGGCTAACTTCTAGAAGTATATGAAGTAGACTATAAAGTATACTACTCTATAAATTGAGTAGTATTTAGAATAGCTATCACTTCCAGAAGTCCTTATTTTGTTTTCTTAGAACTTTTTTAGAGATAAGTATTATTTGTAATCTATATACACAATATATTTAGAATCTTTTTGAAAATTACAAACTCCACTAAACCCTATAGACTTTGTTCAGTTGTTCTAATAATAAGTTCTGTTATAACTCTATGAGCTTTTATAGACTTCAATAAAATTACATATAATTATCATAAATTTCATGATATATGATGGAATCATGATATGTTGTTATACATGTCACAGTCACAGTCACACATCATGTGATCTAATAAAACATTATAAAATTTTTTAAAAGAACTTAGTTATTACTTATATTACTATTACAAATAAGCTACTTACTGGTTGTGATACTTGAACTTAATAGTGTTTCAGAGGTTCAGTATAAGGAGATAATGATAATAGGTGATGAGTAGTATCAATAGGAATAATTGATGTAAATTGATGTTATTAAGTCTGAAATCTAACTCTTAGATACAGTGGTATATATACAAAAGAGTGATAGTCTGTACACAAGCTGTTGCCATCACATGATCAAAACTTGTACCTGATGGGAGCTGTCATCTGTCATAGCAGCTGTCAGGCTAATTTTAGAAGGTAACTAATTATGTCACTACATTGATATGCTTGTATTTCTATCAATACTTATTTCTATATAATATATCATATATCATTGGAAATGGTTTGATGAGCACTTTCCAACGTAAGTTTGATCATGCAAATATGTCCAGTTGTTCAGGAGATATTAGCAAATGAAGATTTTACAGTTACTAATGACCTGATATTATAGTTATTTGTTATTGCTTTTATATATTTCACATATGTGCAGATAGCCCTCATTTGGGGCTTTCCAGCATAACTTGGTTTGTAAAAATTGGTCTACTTGTTGTGGAGATATAAGCTGAATGAAGTTTGTAACAATTACTTAATATATAATACTTTAATACTTAAGCCTAAGTTATAACAATTTGAACTTAGACAAAGAAGTGTAGTGATCACAAATGTCACAAAGTGTGACATGTGGCATATGTTGGTTACACTATTATATAACTAGGAGAAAATTGTAAAAGGTTCTGAAAATATAATTGTTACAAACTTTATTCAACTTGTATCTCTACAACCAGTAGACTAATTCACACAAACCAAGTTGTACTAGAAAGTACAAAATGAGGGCTATTTGCACATATATGAAATGTACAAAAGTAACAATAGATCAGACCATCAGTAACTACAAGTTTCATTAGCTATTGTTTTAGAAACAATTAGATAGATTTATATAATTGAACTTGTATTAGAAAATACTTATTAAATTATCTCTGATAATATAATATATTACATAGAAATTAGTATTCATAGAGATATAAGTATATTAATATAGTTATCTTCTAAAATAAGTCTAATATCTACTATAACAAATATCAAGTATAAGTATTTCTCATGTGATAGAAACAGCTTGTACATAGACTATCACTATTATATCATTATCATCTTCTTGAATTTCTAAATCACTTCTAAATCTTTGAGAGTACACTTAAGGTTCATACATCACAAACAAGTAAGTAGTTTATTTTGTGATAGTAACATAAACATAGTATATTAGCTCTATATATATAGTATATAAACTTTAGGATAGGTTAGTTGTAGACATATACAGATTATGGTCTATAATATATAAAATAGACTAATATATACTGGAAACTTCATTAAATTCTCTTATGTTACTCAATACAAAAGTTGTACTTTGATTTTACTTATCAGAAATTCTCAAAGTAAACTTAGTTGTTTTTTTTTCAGGTCTTTTATGATTTCCTTCCTAATTTCTCTTTTCTTTTATAGTTTAATTTTCCTATTACCTTCTTTGAACTTAGCTAAGAGATATGACATAATATTCTATGTAATAGTCACAAATGTTACAAAGTGACACAAGTAACATAGTTACATGATTATATGACTGAATGGAATATTATAGAAACTATTAGAAAAACTTAGTTATAGTCTTAGAATGGGTTATATTATGACCTTAAGCTTGGCTCAGATTGCAACTTAGGCAAAGACTTAAGTAAGAATAAGAGATGAAGTCAATTGGTAAAGCATAAGGATACAAGAGTGTATCTACAACTATATATATCTAAAGACCATATGTTATAGATGAGGCAAATAAGTCATTGTATATGAGAAAAACATAATATACTATTTCTTATTATTATTATTTAAATTCAACAATTTATTACATAGAATACAGTGATATACTGTAGTACCTACAACATAAATACTTAAATAACTAGAAAAAGAGAATTAAAATAAAAAGCAAAGAAAAGGAAGAAAAGGGAAAAGAATAAGATATGTAAGGCTAGTTTACACTAAGTAAATTATAACAGTAAAACCATTATTAAATAATTTCTTTATGATAAAAGGAAAATACTCCTAGATTGAACTCAAGAAAAGTAACAAAAATTTTTAAAAAGTCTCTGTTGAGATTCTAATATTTGTTAAATCTCCTATTTCTAGACTCAATGGGAAAGTCTCCACATGGACAAGCGAAAGATTCCTTAGAAAAGAATTTAAGATGATATTTACCTATTAGGGTATGATTTGTTATAACTCTAGTCACCCTTGCACATATAGTATTAGAATGGCCAAAATATTTAAGCTATGAACTGCCTTTTATTTCAGTGAGCATGGTGGTTATATTATTGTTATCAACTGGATCAAAAAAATTCCTTCCTTTATAATCTAATACTTGGAATGATATTTGTCAGTTTCAAATGATTGAGTCACATTCTTCTTTCTTACTAAAGTCCCATGACAATTTACACAATGAACTTAGTTGAATATTGAACTGTTTGGTTTCTTTGTCAGCAGCTAAGGAAGGATGCCATTTCACACTACTAGGGCGATACTAGAAAGCAATTGAACTGTTTGAGCTTTTATTGAAAAAGACCCTAAGATCTTATAATATAACAATTGAATTCAGTTGATATGGATAAAAGAACAAATCAAATATTCATCTTGCAGCATGTATGGCATCAGTCATAATGATAATATTTTCAGTGTTTTAGACCTGAATAGCTTGATTAATTTCACATCTGATCAAAAACAATTTAGCTTCCATAGAAGTGACATTAATTGTATAGTGAATTGTTTTGGTTATGACATTTTGACTGGAGTCAATGTGCAATATTGAAATGGCAACATTCTTTTTGATGCTGGTATCTGAGATAACAAGAATAGTGTTTGTATTTGAGGAAGAATCTTCAAAAAATTTGTTAAGCTAAACAAAAACTAGAAAAGAGTTTTTTATAAAGCCTATAAAAAGCAGGATAAACTTTATTTAGATGGTTATTTGAGTCTACAATAGAACTTTTGATTTTGAACCATTGTTTGTCTATAAAATGACCCATGGCTAAGTGATGGAGTTTAGCTTTCTTTAAGTAGTGCTTATCCTCAATATCCTTTAGATATTTTAAGACATTCTATTGATTATTGGAGTAAATATTAATGACAAAACAAATAATGCCCTGATTAAAGAATGAAATGAGATTAATATCTCTGTAGTTCATAATGTCCTTTCTAAGCAAAAAATGTAATAGAGAGTATCTAATATTGATATATATGATGACTCTGAGATAATTGTGTTCATTGACTAATTGTCTTAAAAAGATAGTCCATGATGGGTGATTAGAATGTTATGGTGCACTCAGACACTAACAATTTTCTTTTCTTTTATCTATTTTTCTTGATTTAAGATTTCTTTTCTTTTGATTTTTTTCTTTCTTTTTCTTTTATTATTTGATGATGAAGAGGCATGTGATTGTGGTCACATGACAAGTCACATGATGTGATGTCATAGGCCTAGACTTTGGAAGAAGAAACTAAAAGAATAACATCAAGGTACATGTCTATAGGATGTTTACCTCATGAATAACACATGAACATTAGAGTAGGGTTATTTATTGTTAGCACAGACCATGTATCTATTGTATAAATAGGGTGGCAATACATTGGGGACTTCTTGTTGAGTTCTCTTGTGATCACCACTTAATATCCTACTGAGAGATTTGCTTGTTGTGTTACTATTAATCTTTATGATTAGTAGTTGTCATAATATAGTAGTACCAACAATTGTTTTGCCTTCCTCAGATATTATGCTCAGTATGCTTTGGATAGCAGATCAAAGAGGCTTTTAAATAAAAATAATATCAAAATTCTTGTTATTTTCTAAAACGAGATTGGTTAGGAGATA
>Ga0157363_1006807_pt1 | contig 10792 bp, 6 predicted proteins | sample AttsexASBM1_FD_111477 | JGI IMG/M metagenome (GOLD analysis project Ga0157363, IMG submission 111477) | Fungus gardens microbial communities from leaf cutter ant in Ribeirão Preto, State of São Paulo, Brazil - Atta sexdens ASBM1 | ecosystem: Host-associated > Fungi > Mycelium > Unclassified ...
ACCTTTTCTGTGGCGATTGTTACTTAGTATTATAATACAAATCATATATGCAATTCGCAAGATGAAAATCTGAAAGTACACAATTGTCGACTATTCGCGCGATACACTTTCGATCAAACAATTAAGTTATGCGAATACGCGTTCAAATAGGTACTAGAATGTGAACATTGAATCTATATATACGTGATAGTTAAGTAATTAAAATGCTTGATAAATACAAGTTCAACAAAGATTCCATTTACCATTTGATCGAATCGCGCTGCCACTCTCACAGCCGGTTCGTCTCGCGTCCGCCGCATTCTGAAAATGAAACGCAAATGGAATTAAGATGGCGAAATAGCTTATCTTTCGCGCGGTCAACTTCGCGCGCCAAGAGTGACATGGCAATGCAGTGGTAATGCGTATCCTCTTAGCGAATCTTAATTACGCATTTTCATATTGCAGTGAGCGACAAATACAAATAATATTACCATTTGATCGAATCACTGCCGTTTATCTCGCGGAGCCGTCCGTTCCGTGTCCGCCATCGGCGTTGCTTTTGGTGCGTGAAGTTAATCGCGCACTGGAAGTTAAGCGTGCGATTAACTTCACGCCAAAAGCGACGCGACGTAATTGATCTTAATTTTCGGCCGAGCATTACGAAATACGCATTTGAATGAATTATCATTGTATTCTAATGCTGAATCTACATTATGCTGCGCTTATGTTAATTCATATTACGGGAATTCAGAATTAATGTTATCACATTTTGAAGCATAATCTTGATTTAGAACATAGTTATATTTAAATATTTTATTTATTTTTGAGATATATACAATGTTTAAGAAAACACACAAAAAATTGAAAAACTGTATGAAAGATTGAACTTAATTAACTATAAATATGTTATCAACCTTACAAAAAATTTATAAAAAAATTATAAATTAATAAAAAAAACTGTTTATAACTGTCTTCGAAATGATTAATAATCGTTATTTATAACAGATAACGAATCGAAAAATCTGGCTTATAAATTTCTATTTCGATTGGAATTTTAAAATGACAAAAGAAATAAAAAATATATTATAAATTATAAATTGTAAATCATTTAAATACATCGCGCTAATACAGAAATATACTTGTTACTATTAAAGTTACTATTAAATTTCTACAACAAAATTTTTCAAACCAAAATATAGCAGACAACTTCATTGAGTTCTATTTCTTGTTAGATACTAAAGCGTATTATTATAATAATCATTACGCTTATATATGTATAAATGAAATAGAAAACGACTAGATCTTTTTGCATATATACGCGGCGTTGAAAAATGGACTCAAAAATTATATCGACATCTTGCAAATTAGCGAATCAGCGTAATGTTTATTATTATGATAAATTTAATATCTATAACAATAAATAGAATTTAGCGAAATTATATTACTATTAATATTTTAATTAAAAAAATTTGGTTATAGAACTTTAATATGTATATTTTTTATTTATAAAATGTTTAAATAATCCATAAATTATAATTTATATTTATATTTTTTAAAACAATTTAACAAGTAATTTAGTATGGACACGCATCACATCTACTTTTGAATTTTTTAAATGTCAATTATCTATCTAATATATGATTGGTTCCGTCATTTTTTTAACAAGCCAATCAAAAATAGGCTCATTCTAGAGACTTGTTTCTAGGGACGCTTACCTGCACTCTACCTGCCAGTCTTGCCACTATAAGAGACGCACTATATGAGGTCTGTTCTTTTTAGTTGAACTTTTGCACTAATTCATCTTTTTTCCTTTTCTCTCCGAGAGGAAAAAAGAGGAAGAAAGATGAAAAGTTCAGCTAAAAAACAAATTTATGATGGAAGCGTAGAAGCACCATGGACGGCATGAGATCTGTTCGCGTTGCTCGTATTTTTTGCATTCGCTTTTTGCTTCTTTTCAAAGCCAAATATAGGTCTTTTTTTTATTGCTACATTTTCTGAACTAGTAGTACACAGTATATAATATACATTTTTTTCACTTTAACTTATTGCGGTTCAGAGTGCAATAATAAAAACAGATCTTATATATCCATCTCATTTTAAGTGCAATATTTGGGGATTTCATGCAACGCGAACAGACCTATGGATAGCCGCAGTTGCCGGTTGACCCGGAGCACAACTCCCGCCAGAGCTCCTGAGTTGATCAGATGAGGAGATCAAGAAGCACGTGGTTATGGAAAGATGCGACGTATTTTATAAAATTGTATCAACTTTATTTTTAAAATTTTATATATTGAATTGATTTTAATTTTTTATAAATTTTGTTGTGACAGAAGAAGATTTCGTAAGTTCCTAATTCTAAAGAAATTGTATTGAAAACAATTCTTTTAGAAGTTAGGTTAAAAATTGTCTATACTTGCGGCTTGTTTTTTAGATTAACAATGGCAACGTCGTTAGCAGCACAACTTAAAAAATTAAGAACTCCACAGACAAATTTACTGCTACAGGATAAAAAACGTCCTAGCTTGCTGTTTGACCCAAAGGAGGCTGCGAATTTGGATAGGGACACTGTGCTGAGTATAGGTTAGTTTTTTTCTTTTTTTTGTATTAATTTCCTTTCTATCATATTTATGTTAATATTAAGTATCTAAATTAAATTTTATATTATTTTAGTAAAATTTGTAACTATATTATTTTATTTTATAATATTCATTTTTATTTAGTAATTTATCTTTTTAATAACTCCGTTTTATGTTACTCCAATTATATATTTATGTATTATAATAAACATGAGCTTTGTGCTTTAGTTTCAATTTATTTCGAAATCTTCAGATTTGGAAGATCAATTTAATCAATATGTAAGTGAATGATGAATTTAAAAAATTGCTTAAAATCCAAAACAATATTATCTACGAGCAGTGTGTTAGTATACAAATCTTTATAAACTTAGATTTTTTTACTGGATAATTTTTGAGAAAATTTATGACAAAGTTTTGCAATGGGAAATTTTATCGAATGTCAATTTTCAACAAAATTAATTTGTTAAAAATATTAAGAATTCAATAAAAATATTTGACATATTTCAAATATCAAGATCATGATGCAGAGAAATGTGTGTCTGAGTTCTCTACGCCGAAGGTCCAGATTCAAACCTGATCAAAAAAATAGGATTATATATCAAATCATGGAAAGTATTTTTATCATAAAAATCTCTTTTAATAGGCTGGTTGAAACAGTGTGTAAGAACTTATTCTTCTCTTACTATCTATTTTTTGTCTTTATAACTTTCTAACTAAGTTTAAGAGAAATGTGTTTCTAAATTGTAAGAAAGGTATACAGCTTAGCTAAACATATTAGGTTTTTTTTATTAATTATTTAAAATTAATGCAAAAATTGATTTATGGTGTTAGCTGTAAATTATGCTTTGTTTTAAGAACTTTAAATTTATATACATATAATACCAATAAAATCAATAGACAATGCAAGTAAAAAAATTTCAATTCAATAAAAAAAATACAAATATCTTAATATTTTTTTGTCAAAGCTGTATTTGTAAAAAAAATGTATTATTTCTGATCATACTTTCTTATCTGTTCTTAGGCCAGAGTGGTTTGGAGGAATTACAGAAACTTTCGTCAGTATTTGATGAATTTCAAGGCACACTATTTGCACAGAGTTCTGTAAACTTCGAAAGAGCTGTCCAGAATATTACATTAAATAAGCAACTGGATGCAGAAATTACAAAATTTCTATTATTATCGACTCCATACTTCTTATTGAATGCCTGTCATAAAGCTCTGGAGTGGCTTGTATTTAGATATCACATTCATCACTATAATAAAGAGCAATTTATTCTTTTGATCCTACCGTACCATGAAACTCGTATATTTGTTAGGTATGTATTAGATAGTTATTAGATAGTTTGTTCTTTTATTAGTCTACACTAGACTACACTACAACTTTCTATCTAATTGTACTGTAATCCAGTGAAACTTTAAACATATCTATCAATCACTTGAGAGAGAGAGAGAGAAAAAACATTATTTATATATAAATTTAAGAATATAACTATCAAATTTTTATTATTATATTATAATTGTAAAAACATTTCCATATAAAATATGGGTTATTGACGTAAGTTGATAATCTATATTTCAGTATGATTTAATTTTGTATTTCTTTATATTCTTCAATCAACTTTTTAATAAAATTAATATACATATGAACAATAATTCGCTATGATTAAAATCAGAAACAATAAATTTAAATGAAATAATTATTTTTTTAACTTATTTATAATATTTTCTTATGTATATTTCTATTAACACGTATCTATCTTTAAGAGATCGATTAAAAATTTATTATTTTTTAAGAGCCCTGCAATTGATAGATCTGTCAGATGAGAGCAATAAGTGGCATTGGTTAGTGCCTATGCAAAAACGCGGTATACCTTTATCTTCCGCAATTCTCGTCAATCGTTTGATCTCGGATAAAGGATTCCTGAAGACGCTATGTACTCATGTGACATTTGCCACGAAGACTTATTCCGACAAAGCATCTTGTCTGACCACTTTGTATTCCTTTTACACTACGGCAGTGTTAGGAATGATTGAACTAATAGCCATTACTGAGATTGAAGTAAACTATTTATTACCGACTCTCCTTCAAGGCTTGAGAAGTCCCATTCTTGATTTTGCTGCCAGCAGCTATATGATTATTGCAAAACTGATAACAAAGGTTAAATTTGCTCTGTTTTAATTATATTTTATTGTTTTTCAAATATTTCTATCTTAAAACTTAAATGAGTAAATTCAGTAGAGATAAGTAAGATAAGAATCTAAGAGAATCATAAATAAATAAAAGATAGAAAGATAGTCTGTATGAGGCAACATAGTTAACAGTGAATATAACAATTACATACAAATGTACAAGTATACACAAATTATGTACATACGTTTTTGATTTTGCTTTAGATCCTTTTGTATGTTTATTGATAATAAGCATGCAAATTTTTTTATCTTTTATTAAATGAATACTTCAATTTTGTAATACGTATTTTGTAAAAATATAACTTTTTATATATTTTTCTATACTATAATTATAAATCAATTTTATATTCGTAAACTAAAATTATAATATATAAATATTTGAAGTTTTTTTTAATATTATATCGAAGTTTTAATTATGTATTGATATTTTGATATTAAATTTATAGGCGAAATTGAATGGCGACACAATAGAGAAATTGTTGTTGACGACGTTCAAGAATACACATATGAAACAGGAAGCTACTATTTTTTTACTCCATCTCTATCAATCTCAATTAACTATTATACCGCAAAGTTTGATCCTTCAATTATCTGAGCTACCTTGGTTTGTTACGACGATTGTTGCAACAATTCAGTTGGGTACTAATGTCTCGAGATTTATTCTACATTTTCTTCGAGCCGCTTGCCAATTTATCTCCGAGAGTAGTGTGCAAAACATGCTCAGCAATATGCTGGAGCACATTAGACTCGATGATGAGACAGCGGACGCTATTTTAACTACATTAACATGCGACTTCAAAGATGAAGTTTTAAGTAGCGAAATAAAAAGTTTTCTAGTGAGATTTTACCAAACTTTTGAGCGCAGCTATCCAGAGAATTTTGATAGATATCTAAAAAAATTGATGAAGCAGAGCGAGTCTGATGAAAAATCTAAACAAGCATTACATTTCCTTACTTCATGGTCTTTTGGCACTAAAGACACACATGAGTCCGTCGAGATTCTGAACAAACTGACGCACATCAGCGCTGCGCAACGAGTGATTGCTCTTGAAATTCTCGCTAAGAACAACATCAATGTGTCCGAGAGTTTTCGCAACATGATGACAAGTACTCTTCAAGCAAGATTTTATGATGACGACATTAACGTTGTAAAGACTCTGCTGTCTTTTTCTACGAAGAAATTGATTAATTTGTTACCCACAGATACTCTGATAGATGAGTTACTGGTTTTGTTATCAACGTGTCACACAGCATCGAGGAAAGTGTTAGCTAAGTCAGCTCTGAAGACGCTATTAGAACTTTGCGATGAAAGTGACGATACTAGCGTTTTTATCACAGCTTTACCATATTTATTTCCAGCTACGGATGTAGATGTAGAAATTGCTATGGAAGTTCTCAATTCAAACTTTGCTAAGAATAATATGTATATGCAAAGCGTGATGCAAGACATTAATAAATCTAATTTAAATGCCGAAGCTATATCTTCTGCTGCTTTTCACAACATATTAAACCATACGTTGCTACCGCCTACAGAGAATATATTGAATTCCATGCGGCAACAAATGTCGCACGGCGATGCGGCGTCTTTATTTTTCAATATGATACTATTAGGATCAGTCTGCAGAGTACCCGTAGGCTCAATGCCAGCTAAAACTGCACGGGACGTGATTGAAATAGCCACGGAAATGATTAAGACATATTCACACGTTAAGCTACTTCGCAACTGTAACAATATTACCGGCAACAACATTCAAATGGCTCTGAAGCTCACATCTGAGGGAATTTTGCCGCTTCAAGCAGGCACTTACGTTCTCGAAATGGTGCATAGGCGATTGAATATTAAGTCCGAATCAAAACTTGATTTCGACAACAACACGGAACGAAGCAATCTGATTCTGCGACTTCTAGAGATGTTCATTGAGGGCATGGACAATAAAAGTTGGCGAAAGCACTATTCTAGATGTCTACAAATCTTCTTCCAGCTTCATTTTACCACAGTGAAGGATCTTATCTGCTTTCTTGCGCAGTTCTATGCAGAACCCATAAAAACAAAAACATCCTATCACTGTTTACAGATTTCTTTATTACTATTATATCAGTGTAAATCCGTCCACTGGGCATTTGAGGATCAAGACTTTGTTACCAATTTGCTACTTTCGTTGGCAAGACGTAACAACGAATGCAGAAGAGTGGCAATAGATATTTTAAAAAAGATAACACAGACTTTTAGTCTCAATATGGAACCATTCTTCGTGTTGCTGCAGAAACTAGCAACAAAAAGTGCAGAAATCTGCAGTGATCCTGATGAACTTGCATTCAACTTCTACTTCTTCCTCTCTCCAGATCCACATGTTTCTCATCAAATAAAAGAATATAAGAAGTTGCAACAAACTCAGAAATTATTATTTGACATGGTGATACAACAAAACGAAGAATCAAAAATTTCTCTGACTCAAAGATCACAACTCCTTGATATTTTAGTGAATGTTAATAGTATCGAAATCCTCCAGCAACTGGCTCCGATAGGTCTTCAGCTTGTACAAAAGCTAATGGAAGATCCAAAAAATCGACCGGCTGGTAGTGCTTTACGAAATATATTGGACCGTTTTACCATAAACACAATTGATGCCTTGAAAGACGACAAAGTTTGGTTGCTCTTCACAACATGCATTCAGGTACACGAATCCTGTGCAGTTTTAGAAAATGGTAATCGAACTTCGCCGAGCATCATGGTGCTAAAACGAATTGATATACTCTTTGATGCAATGTCTCATGATGTCAAGGTGAGCATCCTGTCTAAAATCTTGGACGTGATGATTGATTGCGAGATTAACAATGTAGTTTCTGTCGCGGGAAAGATACTTCGCCGGTTGCACGTGGATGCGACGATCTTAATTTCAGAATTAAAGGCCATGACGAGCAATCACATTCAAGAGGAGGTGAGCTTGGAAATAAAGTCAAGCGAAAGAAAGCGGAAAAAGCGACAGAGTCAAACTCAGTTGGCGCATTCGGCGATGATTCACAGTCGAGCGTGGAAGCGCGGTGTTATCTTATTGGAGCTTGCAGAGCATGCCGACAACATTCAAAATGAGGAACTGCTTTATGGTGTACTGTTTGATTTGCTAAACGTTTGTCTGAGTCTGGAGGAGCAGAGCCCAATCGAGTATACGAATCAGCTGCTTCTCTCAACAATCTTTTGGATGATGAAGAAGAAACTGCCAATACGTGACGCTGACTTGCAGATTTCGCTTATTGTTAAATGCATCAGAACGTCGCGCAATCCACAGACACATCATCATGCATTGCTGGTGTTGGTCGAATTTTTGAGGAACATGAATGTCCATCATGCTCTTTTTAATCTCATGCCAATTTTCACATTTATGGGCAGCACGATGGTGCGGCAAGACGACGCTTATTCCATACAAATCATCTCCAAGACTCTGGAAACGGTGGTACCAATCATAAACGCAACCGACAATGCGACACATGCTTGCGAATTGCTGAGGACCTTTATTGTCTCATTGCCTCACATTCCCGAGCACAGGCGGATGCCACTCTTTGTCAAGTTGTTGCAGCTTCTCGATAATCATCTGCATTTGTATTATCTGCTGACTTTCGAGAGCTACGTTATGAAGATAGCAAGCCAGAAGGTCGAACATCCCACACAGTGGTTAGATTTTGCTCTTCAGGTGTCTCAAGAATTTCCGCCATATCGATTACTTCAGGTCAGTTTTCGATAATCATTTCAATTTAGGATTTAGCCATGATTATGAGAATTTTTTATATAAAATTTTAACACTGTTTTAGTGATGTGATTTTTTTCAAAAAGATAATTTTATTTTTTTATTATAGAGATATAACAAAAACTTTCGTGATTTTCATTTCAGATTTGCACAAAGGTGGTTCAATTCATCAAGCTCTTACCAACTGATATTGAGGAAGAACAGGGCAGAAGGGAAGCAATGAAATTTCAATACAAAAATATTTATGACGTGACTAAGTCCACACCAAAAAGCCTTCGGCACTATAAGATAACGGCTGTGCAATTTCTCAGTAATCTTTTGTCGTCCGAGGATTTTATCAATCGTGTAGCTGTGCTAAACCAGGATGAGACAGATAATATAAATAAGCACTGCGATCATTTGACGATCGAGTTGATTATGTTGATTCAGATCATCTCGAAGATCGCTGATCAGCATCAGAACAGACCAAGCGCCAAATACTGGAAAGTATTATTACACCATTTGTACGATGTGTTGGATTTAGTGAACAATCTATTACCAAATACTCTGTTCCTTCAGAGTATCAAGACTCTCCTAAAACATGAAATCCTATTAGTAAAGAAGAAAGCTCTAGAATTGTTAAACGCAAGACTGCTTCAGAAGAAATTTAGTGAAGATACTCACGAAGAACTTCTGAGTTTGATTAAACCTTTAACAGACTTCTTCAAAGTTGAAGTAAAGGTTGAAAACCAAGAACAAGAAATCGTACAACAGACTGTATTGATATCTTTGAAACTACTGACGAAATTATTGGCCATTGACCGTCCTGCTGTTTTTAGACCAGTACGTATATTTGAATAATAAATTTGAATAATAAATTTTTATTTTTATTATTAATATTTTACATAATATTTCTAAGAAAATATTTTATTATTTAATAATCTTCTTCAGAAAAATTTATATTATTAAGTTCAGTATAATTATTTATAATGCTTCTCTTATACTATAATATAATAATTATAATACTATAATTATATAATTATTATTTATAACATTATATTTATAACATTATACATTATATATTATTATATATTATATATATTATTTATATTATTTATATTATTTATTACATTATATATATTATTTATAATATTATATATTAATGATTATTCACAGATTTTGGATATAACAACGGAATTGTTGGAATCCAAAAATGGTCCAGTATTAGCCAATGCAGCGTTGTGTGTAGCAGAATTATGTAGTTCAATGCGAACCCATGCTCTGTATTCGCTGAATAAGTTTGTGCCTGCAATTTTGAAGTTGCTAAAAACTCATTGCTATCAAAATGTGCCGGATGTTATAGTCATCAGCATCGTGAGTGCATTACAAAAGATAGTGGAATCTTTGGGAAATTTCCTGTCGCTCTACTTAGATCAACTCTTGTACGAATTGACAATGCTTAGTTCTCAGTATACCAACACAGATCATCCTAAGGTATTCATTTAATGTTTTATCTACCAAGATTATGATATCTATTGTAGAAATTTCGTTGGTTTTTTTGAAGCTTAATTGAATTTAATTGTTTTTTTATAGGCTAGTATCGTCATTTCGCGTCTGAAGGCAACAACGCAGAAATTATCCAGTTGCATACCTCTGCGAGTGCTGCTGCCAGCTGTTAATGGAACTTATCAATTATTATTAGACACAAAATCTTATATATGTATACCATCCTTGATGAGCGTGCTAGCAGAGTCCTTTGACAGTGTGCCTCCAACAGAACTGAAGGTAGAAGTCGACAATCTCGCCAATTTCTTCCTCCAAGTTCTTCAATTCCGTGAAAGAATCGAAGATAATATGGAAAACGACCAACAAATTACATTAAAAAGCATCGTCGCGGTTGAGGAAAGCGCTAGTAAAGCATTGGTAGCATTACTCTTGAAATTGAGCGAAGTAACGTTTAGACCATTCTATGATAAACTTTATGGATGGGCAGCGAATGATATACAGCACAAACAACGGAGTATAACATTCTACAGGTATCAACAATATAAAATCAATAAAAATTAAATTGTACTAAATTATAGATCTTTTTCAAAGCAATTATACATTCCTACTAATCGCATGATATCAAACATTTAATTAATCAATACTTATATCGCTTATTATATATTATCTTTTATCAATAGTAAGATTAAATGGGTTTTACGTAATTGAAATAAATATAAATTTAATTTTATAGATCAATTACAAGTAGCTTGAAATGTTTTAAAATACGGTTTTTCTTTAATACGATAATTTGGAAATTTATTTTAATTTATTAACATA
>Ga0157363_1006808_pt1 | contig 10792 bp, 4 predicted proteins | sample AttsexASBM1_FD_111477 | JGI IMG/M metagenome (GOLD analysis project Ga0157363, IMG submission 111477) | Fungus gardens microbial communities from leaf cutter ant in Ribeirão Preto, State of São Paulo, Brazil - Atta sexdens ASBM1 | ecosystem: Host-associated > Fungi > Mycelium > Unclassified ...
GCGATTTTAGTATTCTAGTTAGTAATCAAGTTTTATCAAATGCAAACTCTATTTTGACGCAATGTACATCGTTCGTACATTGTTATTGCAGAGTATAAACCATTTGTCCTTCGAACGTGATCAGGACGGCAGCAAATCATGGTTGATTGAACTTCGAGGATCTCTTGATTTCGACGAAACGTACAATTCCCGTTTGTAGAATGTAACATATAGCGTTTAACAGTCGCGAGATAGTATGGCGGTTTAGATAAAATGCAAAACATTACTACGTTTGGTGATACGTAAATTACTAGCAGTACACCTGCAAATCGTCGTGACACAGTGTTGCGGATTTACAGTAGTCTCTTGTTTTTTTCTTCTATCTATTTTTTTCTCTCCTCTTTGTTTCCCTCCTATGTTGGCACCAGGCCTTGCGGAGACGTTCTAACTTTCCTGCTCTTTCTTCACTTTTTCTCCCGTTATCTTCTAGATAGTTTCTGAAAAGCGTGAAATGGGGTGCGTCACAAACGTTTGAATCATTGTTTCTCCCCTCGCCATTCAATTAAGGCAAAGATTATCGGTCTTTCGGAAGTTACTCTCGCGTCTCCACCCACGTAGAGGCGAGCTTTCGCGTGATATATGCCGCAGTTATATACGTGGAAATCGAGCCACGTGGGTCGACGTGTCGTTTGTAACCTTAATGTCTGCGAATCGTAATAACGACCTTTGAAATGTTGAGAGCTCTTCTTTTCTCAATTACCTTCGCCGTCAATGAAACGAATAGACGCACTATAAATGTTTTATCGGTAAACAAATCGAAGTTAATAAAATCTACTTTTTGAAATATTTATATAACAAATAAGAATACGATTATTTCTTCATCAGAATCTACAGTTTTGATTTTTTCATATAAAATTATAATTCATAAAACATCACTTTAAAATTTAAATACAGTTTAATATCATATCTTTTTGGTTATTGGTTAATGGAATTTTCTGCTTATTGAAATATGCCTAGTCGTATGTTAATTTCTACTCCCACACAATTCCACTGAAACAGCATTGGTGCATCTCGTCGCGACCATGCGATCAATCGTTGCCACGAATTATTCAATGTTATCGTTATCATAAATCCGCCGGGTGTCCTGTTCACGCTCGCGTTCTGCGACCACCGGAATGATCCTGATAAATTATCACACCGGGAGGAGAGGGTGCACTGCTGACGGCTGCAGGAGACGTGGGTGCGTTTAAATTTTTGTGCGCATGTCTGCATCAAAACCATAAACCGAAAGAAATGCTTATATATTTGATTTGAGTTTTTCTAAACATTGTATTCAAATATTGATATAATTTGCATATCCTATGGGGATTAGTTGTCCTATAAGATTTTTAATATTTGCATTATATCATAGATATTTGTGTGATTTGATGTTATTTAAACTACAAACGTATTACATTATTTTTATTTCAGATGCTTGAAAAAAATATATTTTTTTATATTTTTTAAAGTTATGCAAAAAGTTCAAGAATAGATCATTTTTATTGCGGACGAGTCAGTAGAGTAATAAAGATTATGATAGAGCGAATAAAAAGACGATACATACGTTTCGCGGCTAACATTCAGTTTGCGCAGATTGTTAGTTTTTTAAAATATGTATATTTTTAAAAATATGTACTAATTTAATTTATTACCTTATTTAACACACAAGTAAGGAATAACTTATAATATACTACAATTTATACAATTAATATTTCAATTAATTCAAATCAAATAACTCTATTTATATATAAAAGCGTCCGAGATATTAATTAAGCTTCTCATTGTTTTGTCACTCATAATTTATCTATTATTGCGTGTATCAGGGCTAATACATGTAAACGTGCGCAATAATCCAATTTACATGTCACAGCTACTTAGTATATGAATATATGCAATTAACGTGTTATTTGATGTCATTTAATTATTTTCATATATGTAGATATTCAATTCATCGTTAATCAATATTACATTGTTGTAATATAACTTTTTTTATTTAATTAATTTAAATGGAAGATAATTTGCGAAATGTAATCTGACTTCATATTTCGAGATATTCATATTATGAGAGATTTAATAGAAAACATAAGCGAGAAACGTATTCGTAATGTGTTCAATAATTTAACATTTTTAACGCGAAAATTATCCGAGAAGAATATACGATTTCGTATTTTGTTTCTTCCCAAATGTTTCTCGAAGGAGAAATAGGTCGCTCGCCGTTGTTGCATTTACTATATAGAAGATATCCCTATGTACGATATAATGCAAGTATCAACCACGAAGCCATAACGCTCGGCATAAAATACATATGTCTACGGAAGATACGATTTTGTGGACTCAGCCTTCACGAGAGGAATTCGTTTTGTTGCATGCTAGCCTCCATCCGGTCTTGACGTACTTTTCTACCTAGATGTTGTGACTATCATTTATCCCAGATTACAACGTTGCTCATATAAAGCGATATTCATAGTGCAGTCTTACATTCTATTTTAAATGTTATATGTATAGATTTATTATATAGTTGTGATGTAAGGTAATGATAAAGTCTTAAGTCTCAAATATGAATCTTTCTAATATAGCATCTTAATCATACTTAAGACAAACTGAAATATAAGACGATGAAAGTATATACAAGTATCGTTTATAGTATTTCGTAGTAGTAGTAGAAGATTTTATTTTGTCTTCTGTCAAATTACAATTCGGACTTCGCTTCCTCGTAATACAAATTCAAATACATATCTATACACACAACTATAATTGCAAAAATAAACATATAGGAATATAAACTTTAATGTAAATCTAAATCTTATGTCGCTTTTTCTTCTATTTACACGCATAAACACATTGCATCGTATTTTATATAATGTAATTAAAAATTAAGATTAGATTTTTCTATTCTTCATTTCGTTACATGATTTATCGACTCGATAATCATTCTTTTATTACTCATTTATTTTAATTCTGAAAAGTCGAATTCTGTCTCTTTCTCTCTCTCTCTCTCTCCATGAATGGTCTTCTGCATTTTTTCCATTTCTATTTACAGTGTAGAAAGGACAAATTAAAATATTTTAAATGCCGTAGTAAATGACCTTAATCCGTAGATAACATGAAACAGCATTAGGAAAGTTTTGTAATGTCAGCACACGTGCAGTAAAATGGCAATGCAGAAATGAATTAAAAAATTTACTCGTTTATGGTTTAAACGGAAGTGAAAAGTTTGTTTGTTGGAGTTTCCTCGAGACAAAGTAGGTCTAGAAAAAAGCAATGGGATGCTACGTGAAATTCGTAAGTAACATTTAAAATGTTTGACCGAATGAGTGACCGGGCAAGGCAACTTTTATCGGATAACAACAGACTGAGGAATTTTTCAAAGCGGTTTCCATTACGTGTAGCACCTCGCGGAGATTGGACTGCATCTTTTACAATTGGCCCGTGAATATTTGAAGTTTTGCAGTAGCATACAGTCGAATATATTTGAAGCGTGGAAGTTTCAAATAGAGGTCAGTCCGAACATTCCAGATAAGAAAAATCGGAATTAAGGCAAAATTCTTTATTCATTCGATACTTTGATTAGGATAATGCGACGATGTGCTCAGTTTTTTTAAAAATTATATTATGTTGGATTTTTTTTTATTCTATTTTTATAAATAATTAGATTGTATATATAAAAAGTATAATCAAAAAATTGTATATATAAAAATAAAGAGTTATTAAATAATACAATATAGTAATAATTTCAGTTATTCTCTAAACAACTTTCCTTAATTTCGTGAATTGAGAGAAGGCTATTAATTCTAAAATCCATTAAGTAAAGCTGAATTTTAAGAATCCATATGCATACTATTATGATGAAGGAATTAATTTTCTTAGAATAATAATAATGATAGCCTACCTAAATCTATTAAAATAATATTTGAAATTTTTCTTTAGTAGTTCTTCCTTCTTTTCTTGCTTCTCGACATTGTTTGATAATTTATTTTCGATATTATTTTCCAGCTTTTTTTTTCCTGTTCATAATTTATATACATAAGGTAAGAGGACGTCCTTGATAGAAATAGAAAAAGAAAAGATACGAGAGATTGAGTAATTAAAACTTACTTTATCTGATAGATTTTTTAGCATTTTCCATAATTATGTTCCTGTAAACAATAAAAATAATTAATATTTTAATGATTTACTTTTTATTATAAAAGAGAAAAAATGTAATGGTGAATAATAAAAACTTTCAAGTACTAAATTAATGATAACAAAATGACCAAATCTTTTTATTTTTATGAACATAATTATTTTATATATTTCTCGCTGTAAGTCGCATATTCATTTATCTTTACATTGCGGATTTATTGTTAAATATTTGATTTATTTACCTGATTCTAATGCGGATAACGTGGAATTGCAGCGGTCACAAATTTTACAATGTACAATATGAACGCATATAAAACTATACGATGAAAGATCGATGGTAATTGAACAATATAAACATATAATAAAAATTAAACGAATAACGTTTTTTTTAACTGTGAAAAGAATATTTTTCATAACCTGAAACTTCAAGCTGTAGAAGAGCGTTTGAAATGATCCGATATCGAACGGTGACTACGAAATGGCGGACAGTGCATATCAAACTTTTCATTTAACGATACCCTTAAAATCCGTACGAGTTGTTTTATAGACGTACACATATGCACACGCATATATGTATGCGCGTGCAAATTTTCCAGTAGCGTTTACTATGAACACAATCGGTATGAAATGACAACGTAAAGCACGTAACGTAGTTGTTAAGCACTACTTTATGCTCGGAAGATAGCGCCGAGCATCGTAATATCGCTATTTCGTGTTAGCCAAGCTTACGTATCCCGTAAAGGACGGTCGTATAAGCATCGACGTAATCGAAGTAGGTCCTTTCCAGAAAACAAAAACGATATGCAAGCTTTTCAGTTGTGAGTAGATTTAGTTTTAATTAATATTAAAAAATTGTGTAGAGAATGTTAAAGGAATTTTCTAATTAATTTATAATAACGTAAAGAAAGACCAATTAAAATAGATATAGAGGTACGTGAATTCATTATCTCTTAGTAAATTCTGATAAGTCTACATTTCCGGCTACTTGCATACTTTCTTTTTCTCTTCCAAAGACACAAATAAATTTAAAGTAGGTATATCGTGTTACGTGCGCGTTTCTAAAAAAAGACGAATTTTTGGAAGATCAAATTTTAGATAGATTTTAGAAAAATTAAAGTAAATTTCATTACAGATCAATTTATAAGATTAATTTTAATAAATCTGTTAACTTTTTTAAAAGAATATTGTCTGGAAAGAAGCTGTTAAGATTTACGCATGTTATGTTTATATTATTTATTTAATGTAACTAATTTTGCAAACTGAAATATACGTAGGTAGGAGACAATATAGCGAATTAGTGAAATCTGTTTTCCTAATTAACTCTTGTTTGAAAAAGCAGAGGTTGAGAACCGATTTACAATCAACGGAGCGCTACGAAACATTTCAAAACGCACGACAAAACACTGACTTGCTCAATGAAAATTGGAATAGCTCTTTACGTTTATAAAGAGACGATGAGAGCTCGTGGAGTAGCTCGGGAATTATGTTTTCGCATTATGATTCCCACTGAGAAACAATGGTCAGCATACACTTGAATTTGCTGCACCGTCATGGAGAATTGTACTTGCGATAGTTTACCGGATTTCAAAGGTGAATTGGATCTTGAATTTTTCACAAGCTATATATCGTTCGGATGGCTTTAACGGAGAGAAACGATCTCTCTATATTCATATAATTTTCTTTTCTTTTTATATAGATATTTTTTATATACATAGTGGAATAAAAAATCTATAGAGTATTCCTTTGGTGTCTCTTTGATATTCGATGTGCTTTCTTTTTGCGAACGCGTATGCCGGAATTGCTGGAATATCGGTGATATTGAACGTATCAGTTAACTCGCTCAATATTGGTCATCTATATTTACTCCATTTTGTCACGCCATGTTATAAATTATGCCAAAATAACACAGTTTTTCTCTGATGCCAGTACCATCCAATATCAAATATTTTGCGAACATGAAATGTATTTCGTTTCGCATGTAAACTCATAATAGCCTGGCAGGGCCACTGCCCTACACAAAGTGACTATTTCCAGTTTATCTGTTCAAGCGAGCCACGTTCAAAGCGAGCACAGGCAGAAATGGTCTTTAATTTCAACGTGTACTTAGCATATGCTATCGTTGAAATATATTCATTAACTTTGAAAACTTCTCTCATATTGCATATAGTCGACATGATTGCTACAAAGAGGATTTCAAAAGTTTAAACAGTTTCTGCAGTACAATCTTTGTTCTTAATATTTGTTGCATGTTTACCGTATATTTTGCGCATATTTATGTCTGCTTCGTAATTTTCAAATGCAAAATACTTATGCATTCACATGTAATAAACTAGCTTTTGCATTGAAATCAACTCTAAAATTACAAATTCTGGCAAGTACAGTGTAGTCCATGTCGTTTTGCGAGATTATCGAATCGCAAATGCGTTTGTATGTCTGTGTATTTCATTTATAACTATAACTTCGGGAAAATGTGTTGTATGAACACGATTTAGTAATAAACCGTTTGAATGATACTCACATATGGGAACAAGGCAACGTTTCCCATATTACGATTTAAAATTCGACTACAATATAGTGTTCATGTTGTGTACAAAGTTTAAGGCTTATTGCGACGAGCGAGAGTTTATGAAAAACGGCGGAGATTTCGTCGATGGCGCGTGACTTGGATGCAATACGAAGGATCGCTTCATGGAAAGCTCGCAATTTCTTTCCATCTTTCAGTTTCGTCAGTCTGTCTTTTATACCCGGTGATTTTGATAACTCTCTTTCGTTCTTTTAACGCGTCATGATCAAAATGGCATATCGAGACATCGAGCCGTGTCCGTACAGCGATGGCTGTATGTCCGAGATATTTGTTTTCGCACGATCGATCCTCGGCGGGGATGCAAACGGGCACTCGTGCCAAATAATAAATATATTTAGATCTCAACTGAATATGAACGCGAAGACAAAAAATGATAACTGCCATAGATAACATCGGTGAAACAAAATAGCTTCATATTCAGTTGTAGGTACTCTATTTTTAACTTGCAAGCAGAGACTTTTTTTAATCGACTTTTTTGCATGTTACACGCATCAATATTTTATTAAAAGCGGAATATATAACTTTTTATGCTAACTTTATTTATTTTGATATTTGGATGAATGAAATGTACTTATTTTGATATTAAATGTGTTATGTGAGCGTGTATCCAAAATAAATAACATCCGTATGTACTTCCGCGTAACGATGATACTAATATTTAATTAAAAATATCAATACGTGTGAATTGATGAAAATTACCAATTGAATACGCGATATTTCATGGAGTCATCGGCTTTGTTTTCGGATCATAGATTTGTGTTCGCGTGGTTTTGATATGTAACACATCGGTTACGAATGGCAAATATCGCATTTATTTATCTGAGAAGTGAGAGGGGAAACAAACGAATTCTCACTTTGATAGAACACATCGATCGGTATCCACTGAAGCAATCGTGCAGTTTTCGTTATTTTTCGATTTTTCGATTGAGACCGACGTGACATATTCGTTCGAATGCAAATCGTATACCTGCGATTGTAGTTATTGGCAGGCAGGTAGCAGACATATTTGAGAGAATCGCACTGCAAAGGTGAGCTATATGCTATTGTAACTAGGACAGCCAATAAAAGTCCAATGGAAGCAATAACGAGCACTCGTGAATGATCCCACATGGATATGTCTATTACTTTTATCCTCGTTTTCTGATTGCTGGTTTATATTTAGTATTATTCATTATTTTTGTCTCCGATGCATGTCGCAAGTGTCTGTGTCGGCTGTTTTCTTTGTAATCGTACACCAGTTACATAACACAGATTGCTATTTTTTAAAACGGTCATGGCCGGCTGCGAACGACGCGGTGTAACATTGTTACTTGTCACTGTTCGAATGGGACTGAATAAACGTGTAAAAATTTCGCACAATTAAGTGAAATATACGTGGTGAAAACGCTGGCTGGCATTTTTATTTTGATCCCGTTCAAGCTTGAAAAATTCTCGAGTAACGTATAAGAGCAGAGTAGCGTATCGCTCGATGTGTCATCGATTATCTATAGGTGCTTGGAAATTATTACTTTAGTCGGATAATTCGAACGAGCAGAGATTCGAGTCGCGATTTAATTACCGTGAGAAGTTCCAGAGTTTTAAAGACGTGCAATTTCTAAGATAATGAAAGAGTCGTAAAGAAATCTTCGAAGCTTCGACAACGGATTTTGTTGAAGATATTGAAGTTTAAGTGGACTGAATAAATCAAGATCAATTTTAAGTTTTTGTATTTATTTGTTTAGTTACGGATTGTTAAATCGTACCATGAATATCGATAAAATATAATACTATAAAAATATAAGTATATGCACCAAAAGGTAGAAAGAGAATGAGATATATGTAAACATATATGTAGAAAAAGTGCAAAAATATAAATAAAACATTATAAATGGTTATGATTTTATTATATGAAATTTATTTAATTAATATAACAATAACATTAATAAAAACACATATTTGTCAATACATATTGCAATTTAAAACGAATTTGTAAACGAGTCTGTTTTTATTGGAGTTATACACAAACTAGGAAGTTTCAATTTATGTAACAAACGTATATTTTTATTTGCCTCTTAATATATTTACGTGCGTTCTAAATGTACAAAAATTATAAAAGCAAAAAAGATTGTATGACTTAAATATTTAATTTATTAGTTTTAATTTAAATATAGCTGATTTATTACATATAATAATAATATTAATTATCATGTAACATCTATTATAATGATGAATATTTTTATGAAATTTTCGTGTAGTAGGCGTTAGATGCTTATAAAAAGCGTGATATACTCGTACATCATAGGTGGATATTCTCTCGACTAAATAATTAATTGCATGTTCAAGTGCTCTTTCGTATATCCGGCCGGGAAACTCCTAGGAATATCCTATTTCGAATAAAGCCGTCGTTCCCGCCGTAGCAATTTCGTCTCAATTCGTTCGAGGTTGCCGCGGAGAGTTACTGTGGCTTTTCCTTGGTCGGCGGATCTCCGGGTTGCGTATAGAACGCAAAATAGTTCGCTCCCTCGTTTCCGCTTGGAATACTTTCCGCATAGTTCCGGCGAATTACGTGGGTATGTGCTATACTTGGCAGTGCGATTTAAATAGTTCGAAGGGATTTCGCGGAAAAATCCGATAAGAGCTTCCTTAGCGTTCCGTTTGACGATTTCGAGCCCTGCAATTCCTACAATTTCACCTCTACCATCCATTCCTCTCTTTCTCCTTTCAACTTTCCGCACTTGGAACCTCCGCGCTGGCAAAAGTAAACGGGGTACTTTGTCCGTAATATTTAATGATCTCCTCTTTCCGCACTCACTTTGCGTTCGACCTCGAGGAAGAGCAGCGGGAATCTTGAATACTAATTTATTTAAAGTACGGTCATTAATTGAATCGTTTAATGGCGTATTACAACAGCACATGAAAAACTGATTTTCTTGGAGGATTAGTTGTACGAGGAAATACGGGCTCTGTAACAAATAATTCAAAGAATGATGAAACTCGTATATGACAGAGCTCGGACAAAATGAAATTATATAATATATAATTATATAATATATATCTTTTATTCGTAGACAAATAATCGTAAAGAGTTGCTTGTGTATATAACTAAACATACTTCGATAGTTTATATTCATAAATACATGTTTTCTAATATTCTACAAATAATTCAGAATAAATATCTTGTTATGCAATGCATAATATATTCAATATTGATGTTATATTATGATGTAGTCGCATTGCTGCGTTTAATAATATTTGTATAAACAATGATATTTCCTTCTGGTAATGCATATGTTATATATATTATTGATCTATTTGTTTCGCAGAAAATGTTAGGTATGATACATGGTTTATTTCATGCACGCAATAAAATGTTATAAGAAATATGATGGGATCGAACTTAAAGTTTTGCGAGGCGTTAACGTTCAACGAAGTAATTAAAAAATGTGTTAGTAATCAACGTAACGATCGACGTGGATGATCTTGGAGGTTGCTGCTTTAACAGGAAAATTTTTCCCTCGAGCGATTTTACTGGCAGTTCTGACTCCTCGTGAGCTCGACGCCAGCAGGTATTTTTTTCGTGACAGGCAAGCGTTCGAATTGAGTTGGGAATTACGTGGCTCCCAATTAAATTTTTCCATCCGCTTGCTGGTATGATTCGAAATCGATACCAGTACCTCGGATGACATCGGCTAATGATGTCGATGGGTTGATTCGATGAGCACGAATCGAAAAAAAAGTGGAAATAGCGAGAAAAGAGTTTTTTTTCTGATATGCTCTCTTATCTTTCTTATTGACTTGTAATAATCTCAGTGAAATGAACAGTTTTCGCGGCTTTCGGAAAGTATTCTATAAAAACTTATATAGATAGAAGAAAGTCACCGATACTGACATATCACTTTTTAGACAATATTTCTTAAAATTTTTATTAAAATTAAAACAAAAGATAGAAAATAAAATTTTAAAAATATAAATACAAACTAAAAAGTGTCCCCATCAAATAGTATAAGCAGTTTTTATACTGTTTGTAATAATTAATTTTTTCGTAAGCAAAAATAAACGTCTGATAAAATGGATTCCAAAACTGATACA
>Ga0157363_1006809_pt1 | contig 10790 bp, 7 predicted proteins | sample AttsexASBM1_FD_111477 | JGI IMG/M metagenome (GOLD analysis project Ga0157363, IMG submission 111477) | Fungus gardens microbial communities from leaf cutter ant in Ribeirão Preto, State of São Paulo, Brazil - Atta sexdens ASBM1 | ecosystem: Host-associated > Fungi > Mycelium > Unclassified ...
TACATCTAATTTGGATGATAATATCTAAATTATAGATTAGTCACAGATGACAATTACCATTCTGGCATTTAAAAAAATAAATAAATAAAATTCTCTTCTTCAATTATATTAGTTCTTTCGAAGCAATTTGTTAATTGTCTTCATCATTCTGGTTTAAATGCTATTAGCGTTTAAATTAGCAATGGCTGCATTCAGTAGAAAAAAAACAGTTTTACTATTGTACGATTCTGTAATATAATTGGGGTTTATACATTTTAAATCCAGTAAAGAACTAAGGACAAGGCCATTCACATCAAAGAATTTTACAACAATTGCAAAGTTGTTTTTTCTGCTGAATGCATTATTCATGCATTTATGTGGATTAACTATAAATTTACTTCATACATCGTGCAAAAGTCGAACATTGCACACTTTAGAACGTACGACCTTAAAACTTCAAATGATAACGGAACATGAGGGAAGCATAGGGGCTCTATCGGTCTTTATAGACGAATTACGAGAAACCTACAGTCGATGTCGTAAACTTACACGGGCAGACAGTTCGTGTGATTTCTGACGGCACTTTCAGAAACGTTCTGGTTATCTCTAGTATTGTTATCTTCTGCACACTAAGTTCCGGTATGAACGAATTCTGTATGAACTCTGTTATCCGGATAGTATCTTGAAAAATGTTAACGCTTACTAAATGCACTGTCGATGTTTCTTGAAAGCATAACGGATACCGAGACAAGATCCACGTTTAGATTATCTTAATTAAACGTATTTATCTCAACGTATTAATCTCTTGTTGTCTGCTTAAAAGAAATATTTAGATTATCTTCAGAATGAATTCAAATTTGATTGAGAAGTTATCAATTTTATTTATAGTGTTTGTTTGTTAATGTAAATATAATTTTACTCGCATAGTTGTTTTAATATTCAAGCATTGAAATATTGTCGAGGATATCATTTTTGTTTTCAAATAATCCCGTTATGTACATATTACGTTAAAAAACAAGTCTTTCCAAAATATTTAGGAAATACATATGCAGCGTTTATTACGACAGATGAAATAATCCATTTAGAAACAATGAGATACTGTTACACACGTTATCCATCCATGCATAATGCAATATCTCATTATTTCTTAATTCTTCGATGCTACTGTATATCGTTTTGTATTTACACATTGGGTACTGTGAAAAATATTACATAAAAATGAATTGTAACATTTTTTTAAGTCGAAATAACTCAAGTAATAGACATCAATGTAACAAGTAAATGTACATATCTTCATTAATAAAAATGTTAGCATAAACATAACAAAGTAAAAGAAGTCTCGGATGCCACGTTAGAAGTGGTATCAAAGGATTAAACATATGTTACACATATATTATAATTGACGTGTAGTTATCTAGCATTACAGATCTGAGACCGACGCAGCTGAACACATCAGGATCGATTTGTCGGTTTGCTTCTGTAGCTCGTACAACGCAGACTTGTCCCCGTGATATATTCGACCAACGGAATTCCGTAATATTACCAGCGGCGGTAATTAATGAGCGTACCACTCTCTACGCACATATTTTCCGCAAGGCTGGAAATCGTAGCGCTAATGCGCGATCGCGTCGGATTGAACGGCATGTGCTTCCGGGACAGTCTCTCTCATATACTTGGTGTACTAAAATCTATCAAACAGAAAGTTTTTGTTGAAATTGTAACAAACTTTTTTGCAGGATGTACAATATCAATAATTTATTGATATATAATTGAAAATGATAAGGGGGATAATTTCTCGTAAATCCAGTGTTAAAGACGTGAAGAAATATTATTGTGTAAATTAAACTTCACAGGATGCAGTTAATGCATCCTGAATTCTCATATTTGTGTTTTTTACAATTATAGTTTTCAATATATTAAAATTTCAAAATATGCTAAATAACTTGAATGATCAATAGCGGTTTTTTCGTACTTGGAAAAAAGTTTTATTTAGGAAAAAGTGGAATTTTTGAAAAATTGTGAAAATTCGCTCCCAAAATGTCACGCATTTTGGAACACCCTATGTATACACGCGAAACGTTTACGCGCGCGGCTAATGCATCGCGCGATTTTATCGGTGTAATCGGCCATAATGCGTACGGATCTCCGCGGTGCACGATATCCCTTTGCCTCCCCTTCTCTGCGGTATAATAGCGATAATGAAACGGCGATTAATAACCGCGGCGGAGACAGTCTATGATTATGTAGAAAATGGGTCGCATGGCACGCGTTCACTTTGATCGCGATGAAACGTTTTACGGATGTTACTCGTGCGCCGGATGAATGTACAATGTAATCGGCATTAGCAAATTTCGAAAGATTTATCAGTCCTAATAATTCAGAATAAACGGTTCAATGTGATGACTGTATGTGTTATACAATTTAATTAATATTCAGTCGCGATATCAGTGCCGAGTGTATTCAAAATTACTCATATTATGATTTTTATTATGACGAAATAAAAAATTTGATTACGATTGAGGCGTGTCACAGCAAAACATTCTAAGTATTAAAATTGTTAAAATATATTATATTATGTAAATGGGTTGTAAGTGCCGTGTTTTATCATATATACTAATATTTGACGTGAAAAACTGCTATTAAGTAGAGAAAAAAAATGAATATAAATTAGTTACAAGTTCATTGTGCAAAATTGATATTTTTACTAGGCCTTACAACTTTCCGACTTGCATTTCCTTGAACTCACAACGTTTGGAAATTTTAACAATTTAAACATAATTTTTAAAGAATTACTTAGTTAAAAATTTTCGCAGAGATTGATATTTTTAATTATTACGATTGTTTTGTACAATGTTTGAAATGAAAAAGTCAAAACAATAAATTTTTTTTTCCCAAAAAAATTAAAAATGTGGCCCTTACATTTTGCTTGGCATGTATTTGTATATCAATTGTAATGTATTTTATATTATAATTACTGTTATAATTCGTTATATTTTATATAATTAAGTCATATTAATTAAAAAGCATTATAATAAGTGAAAATGATTATTTCGTTAAGAGTATTCCTTCATATAAGTGAAAGGTTCTTATGATTTGTGGATAAAGTCATCGCTTTTCATATATCTTCACAATAAATTAAGATTTAATGCATAAGATACAATTCGATATAATTCAATCGTAAATAAAGAATCTATTTTACCTTTTCTTTCATTGTAACTTGAAGTGAATGAATAAAAATAAAAAAAATTTAATAATTTAAAAATTGCGATTCTCTCGATTTTGAAGAAAAGGAATATAAGCGTTTCATGAAATGGGATTCCCTATCAAAATTTTTAATTTTTAATTTATCTACGTTTTAGAGAATCAATATATTCAATAATCTAGAGCTCCATCATCCTATTCCGCAATTTTAAATAGTCGATCGAATATTTGATCCGAATATGTCCGATGTTCGTATCCAAGAGTTAAATGACAGAGGTCAAATGCATCGTCCAAAGGTGAAGGTACGTTGAGGAAGAACGTCGCCATTCGTACCATCTTCACAAACATTTTCTAAATTCGGATACGATCTCAGGGATCTTGGCGATTCAGAGTCGGTCGGGGACGCCCGACCTATCCGGGAAAGATCGAAGATCGAGGAAGGATCGGAGGAAGCGATTTACGTAATTTCCGTGGAGGATAGCGAAGGACCCCTGGAGGAGTTATGGCGTCTCTTTGCATACGAGCACGAGGGATCCATCTTAATCGAAAAGTTAGCTCGTTCGAGTGCGCGCATTCAGATCCGTATTCTCGACGATGGCGTTTTCCGTGCCGCGAATTGCATTTCTACGTCCTTTTTCTGTTCGTGTAACAATTAACAGAATTAACAGAATTAATCGCTACATTGTAGTTAATTTTGTCATACATTCCTCAACATTTCACGTACAATATTTCTCAACGGTATGAGATAATTCAACGTTGTACAAATGACATGAAATTTTAATCCGTCTGCCGGTATCATTATATGATTAACTGCGAATAATAATGACATCCAGAATATGAATAATTCTAAAGTATTATAAAAGACATAAAATATTTTCAAAGATAGTTAAACAATGATGTAATTCAATTTCAGATGCATCTCATTTTCTAGAGAGATTAAACATAGTCTTCCCTATATGTCATACACTATAATATATCTTTATACAATGATATATTAATGTTTTCTCTCTCTCTCTCTCTTTCACAAAAATATTTTTAAAAAATTAATAAGTTTATTAGATTTTTCAAATTGATACACAAATTACGTGTTATATGAAACAGAAGGAATTTTCTTTTTAAGAAGAATAATCGTGTATGCATACACAAATGTGTATTCTTACATCTTTTATGACATGATAAAGTATGCTCTTTAAAAAAGATTTTCTCTCTTTAATAATATAATAAATATTATATAATTTATTTTATAAGGAAATATATATACAAATAATTTCTTTAATCACACTTACAATTGAAATACTGTGTCTAAAAAGATAAAAACTTAATAAATACAACGCATTTGTTTCAAGAATAATTTTATCTTATACTTATTTTATACGCTTCTATTCTTCATAAGCCACACAGGGGATGAGCGACAAAATAAATCTTAATCTACCCTTTTTTCTTTTAATTTACCATCTCGGCTGAAAGTGGTTCATGAAAAAGATGCAAAAAACCAAGTTTTTCCCCTTTGACTACTACATACATAGAGAGTTAACGAAATGCAATTCTAACAAAAATAAATCCACTAGATATTTGTAATAAAACATACGAGTTTCGATGTGATGCATCACTCAATATATATAATTTTTTCCGACAAAAATCCATTTTCATTCATCATGAAAGATTCATTATGACGTTTATCAGAAAAGCGTTAATTTTAATACTTTTCATGCGAAGTTGTAATAAAATAAGGATAATCAAATAATAAAAAATTTCTGTTCCTATTTATTATTTAAAGATTAATTAATAATAAAATCGTAAACCCTTACTATTAATTAAATTTATTAAGGTATTCTTTGTAACACTTATTGAAAAATTTTTACATTAATAAATTACGACAATTAAGTGAATACAATATATCAGGAAAAGAATTATAAGAAATTAGATGATTTGTTTATACTGATTAGAGAAAAATCGTGATTTAGTTTATCAGTAATATCCTGTGAATTATACAACTCAATGCGTCAAAAAAAAAACCGATGAAAAATAGAAGGTAGAAGAGTATCACGAGATCGTCAGCGTAAAAAAGGGAGCACGTGGGGCGAAAGGAATGGACGCTGGAGGGAAGGACAGCAGCGACGAAATAACGTGTAAAAAGGACAACGCGGCGACTCGGGGAGAGAAAGTATTAAAGCGCAAGGATGAAAGAAGTCCCTTTGTGTTTCCCAGGTGAGTGTTATAAATGAGCTCCCGGGGGGAGGCGACTGACAGAGAGGGTAGCTCAAGAGGACGAGGAGAACAGAGGGGGCAGGCAGGATGCCACACCTATGCCACCAGAAGCCAAAAACGAGACCACCATGAGAATCTGAATACTTTGCGAACAAAATACCCCTCAATAAAAAATAGAGAATTTTATTTAGAAAAAAAATCTGATTATAGATTAATACTAAGTTCACAGAGTGAATTATTTAGTTTATTGTCATATTAATTAAAGATATATTTGTTAAATGCATAATTTTTATTAAAGATATAATTAGATAATTGTAATTTCTATTGACAGAAATATTTAAATGCCACGCGTGAGAAAGTTTCAATAAAAATATTAATCCTAGAAAAACTCAATACATAAATTTTTCGTAAAAGTGAGCAGTCATTGAGCGTTAAACTATAACCTTCCTTAGGAGATCCATTTTGCCATGTTAAAAGACAGAACAAATGGAGACAAACTCTTAAAAATTCTGTACATTATATATCAGAGAACCTCCTGACAAGCGGAACTTTTAAAAATTCTGTTATACATCAGTTCAGACCCTCAGTTTTACAATAAAAAGTGTGATAAATGATTTTAATTTTTAAGCAGTTCTGTATTATTATATTACGTTATCATGTATTTTATAAAGTTATGAAGAGACACAATGACTACATATTTTATATTATTTCAAGATTAAATTTGATAGTATGCTTACTTTTTTCTTTCTTTTAAGTTAATATTGTAATTATTTGTATTTAAAAATTTAGGTTGTAATTATTTTGTTATTAAAAATAAAATGTATGAAAAATACATGTTACATTAATGAAGTGGTCTATTTTCTTGTAAAAACGTATTGATAGCAATACTATTATCGCTCAATAGAGTTAAAGAATAAAGTCAGGATAAATTCTTTTAAAAAACAGTTTTTTTCGCGATTCTATTAATATTTTCGTAATCGATATATCGAATTGCAGTTCTAAGTACAGGGATTCGAACGACGACAGAATTTAGATCACTCAGACGTGGAATAAAAGATCGCGCCATTATAAATGGTAGTTTGTCACACGTCGTTCATCTCGTTTCAGAGCGACCACAAATAAAGTTCTAATGGTGGCCGCGTACAGTATATGCCTCACGCTTCTGTCAATGGATACAGGTGGCTCTTTTACAGAGATAATCGTCAACCCGGTGGTCCATCCACTGAAGCCGTGCCTCTTCACCAAATTGCTACCGCGGCTCATTATATTCGCGTCAGCGCCGCAGTCCGGCCGCATCTCGTGCAGTCGTGCGTGAACGACGCAGCTAGAGATGGCTAGCCTTCTTGATCTCTCCTCGACTTCTTATTTCGCCGGTCCCAATCTCGTGTCTACTTCGCTCATTGTGAGCGGGTCGACCGGTTTTCACTCGTCGCAAGACTCGCAGAATAATTCAATAGCGTCGCTAATGCCGCGACTCGGTTGGCCAATTCATCGTCCGCCACCGCCCTCCAATTTAGATATCGCATGATGGACGTAGCATCTTTATTGAGCGTCGCCTTAGAATTCCGACAACGAATCTGAATAATTAGATCATCGCGTTGCCTTGCTCGACATTACGAAGTGGAGAGGCAAAAATTTCATAATGAAAAAGGAGGGATTGGATTCGTAGAAACGAAGATAACATTCAGGAAACAGATCCATGTATATTACTTAAGCACGATATTATCATGTATGAACGGAAATTGCACTATTTCTGAGTTTAAAAGTGAAAGCAGATTGTAGATATGTTACATCATAAAAAGTAATTATAAGTAATTCGCAATATATTAATGATCTTTACAACATTATATATAAGATATCGTCAGATATTCATAATATTTTCTGAATATATACACTTCCTTGCACTTTTTCATCAAGCGATTATTAGCGCAGTAGCCAAATTCCCCCGTATGGATTCCATCAATCTCCATTTCGATCATAAGCAATCATGATCTTTGGAGGTGCTTCTCCTTCGCGCAAGGATAATGAAAGCGAGGGACAGGTTCGTGCCCGGTGGTCACGAGCGTGTTCTAATCCAAGCATATCGAAGATAAAGCATATTGAATACAGGCGAGAGGAAGCCTGACAATGAGTCAAATAAAGATGCGTTCACGCCCACGCGGAATTCCACTTAATTCCAACCGTAACGATTTTCGAAAGGACACGTGGAGACGATATCCTGACGCGCATTCGGTTGGTTGATCTTGGCGCGCCGCGGGGCAGCGGTTGATCCAAAACGAGCGAACCCACACGAAGATGATTATCGTCTCACGTGGACACCCGGGAATATCACGGCCTCTCCGTCCAAGATTGACGCATTTCGAGCACCTGACTGTCGCGTGACTCATGTCTAAATCAGTCAAGAGTATCCTCGCTCGGAGCGTCTTGCTGCTCTCTCAATTAATCTCGTCTCGCGCGCCGATTCTCACTTCCGATATCACTTCCTTGATTACGCAGAAAGGATGGTTTTACTGGAGTATATCTAGAAATTTAGATAGATACAGATTTGATAATAATTTTGATGGATTATCAAAATAATTACGTACGACGTTTAAACTTATCGCTAGAATATCGAAATTTTTTGCAGCATTGCTCATCATGCTTGAGATCACTGCATAATTATTTTGATGATCCAACAAAATTATTTTCAGATTTGTATCTACTTACATTTTTAGATACTTCAGTAAAATTGTTCTTTCCAGATAGAAGATAAACTAGAAGAGTCATTAACTTCATGCAACTGGTTGTTAGTAACTCGAATATTAGGTTTTGTAGAAGTTTTACGCGGAGTTCTTTTTAGAGTGATTTTTTGTTAAAACAGAGCAACGAATTTATTGCAAACACGAATATTTTCAAAATAATGCTTAATTATCAGGTTACATTAAGAATTATTTATTTAATATTATATAAAAATAGAAAGTTTAAAATATAAAATGTAATGTGTTATAGAGCAGCACATTAAAGCATCAGATATGACATGCTTAGAAGTTCTTTATGTTTCTTGTAAGAAACACGATATTGAAATAATTCGCTATGTACCAACGATGGTAGGTAATTCGATAAAGATCTACGTGGAATTTTTCGCGATATTAAATTCCGTTGTAACGGAGGATAGTCCACGCGAGAAGGCCACCGGAACGCACAAAAGTGCAAGACATATGTCTGGTACCGAATAATGTCTCGGAAACCTGACATTAGGGAGGATCACGCGACGTTCTCGAAGCGATGCAAAAGCAGTTGATAATATATATTTTGAGCATGAATTACGACTATAACAAAAAATTGCAAAAGCCATTTTTGGACTGATAAATTTCTCTCCAGCTGTTTTAGCCTCAAAATGTACGCTTTTACGTTCCTGTGCGAAGTAAGGAAAAGTAGAAATACAAAAACATTTAATATAAAAAATCATGCTATGCGAGATATGTTCAAAATAATTATCATTAAAGAAATGCGCAGACTATTTCTTAAAACACTAATTCTTTCCAAGAAACAATCGAGAGATAATAACACGACAGAGCGATTCATGCGATTAATTTTTTTGCTTGAGTACCGTCATACGAAATATTAAATCTTATAATATGAATTCCATATCAAGTAACATTCATTATAATTCAAATTAATTTCAATGCATATTGTCGAATATTAAATTTAATATTTAAATATTTGAAGAATAAAATCTATCTTATTTGACGGAAAGAATATTTATTTAAGTTAAGTCAGTTACTTTATATCAAATTCTTTTGTTTTGCGAAAACAATGAAATTACACAATATTGATAAATTTGTCATCCTGTTTTTAATTCTATTATCGAATCTTGTGTATCATCACATATATTACAAAACAATTTCTCCATACAAACCTTCTCTTTCAATATTTCTTAAATTTGGTATGAATGTTAATTATTTCTAAAATTTAATATTTTTCATATTTTGAATAATATAATCACATATATTCTTTGAGAATCATCAACAGTCATAGGCAACATAGATAATCGAAAAATCAAATTATCAAAAAAAAAAAAGAATCGCGAAAATAATGATTCACATCAACATCCTTGTTAATAAAAAATTATAAATTAATCAAAGAGTATGTCATTAAGATTTGAATTGTAAAAATGTAATTATCATACGAATAGAAATTATAGCCTGGCTAATATTTAAAATGTCATCATCCTTTTTTCTTGTCTTTCTTCGCATAAAGATATCTATATCTAATATGATTATTGTATTAAAAATCACAATTGATTCGTAATAAACGAATGTTCCCAATAGAAAAGGATAATTATTATTCTACGTCGGCAATGAATACATAGCTCAAGTCGCGCGCGGCCTTCAGATCGAACGATTCGAGCGAGTCGCCGCTGCGTAACCTGTTCACGAGTTCTGCCCAGGGGGCGAAGCAGCATTAATGTCAGTAATTGGAGAATCGGGGCTCTCGCGTGCGCTCGTGTTGCACATGTGTTGCAACGAGCTGCCGATTCCGGACTACCGACCATTCTTTGTATCCATCACTTTCGTCCCCGGCTCGTCGTTCTTCCTTTTCGTAGGGAGGCGCGGCCGCGCTATCGTCTCCTCCTCGAAATCGAGCCGAACTAGAGAAGAGGGCCCCGGTCCCGGGCTCAAACATCAGCTGTGCGCATATGCAAATTACAGTTCCACGATGCAACCATGCGCCCATATGGTGGTCCGCCATTATCTGCACGATACTTCTCCGTCGTCTCGTAAACAGACGCATCGCGCGTGCTTTCGCGTTCACTCAACCTGCCTATCGCGCATGCTGCTGTTTTCCCAAAAAACGGTCGATCGTTGGTACGCGCTTCTACAGAGCTGTTTTCGTCACTACATCGAATATCACGTATGTTTCATTTTAGTGACGGATTCTTTCGCGAGTTTAAAATTGAAGTATACGTGACAAAAATATCGAGAACGTCCATTTATTGCCATTCTTTAATTACTGGAATTCCAAATTGAAATTTTGTTTAATCACAGTTCACTTGAAATGATTTGAAAAACATAGTTACGTTGTTAACTTTAATCTTTGAGTATCAAAAAACAGTTAATATTTTTTCTGTTACTTATAAAACACTAATACTTTGATAATCCCGCTGCAAAGATTCTGTACAATAAAATAACATAAAATTTCGATTTCGTTTGACTGCATTTGACTGCGATCGATATACTATCGAAACAACTCAGCAAAATATCAAGAAAAGAATAACGAAGTGACATCGAGAGAAACGCCTATATTCCGCCCGTAACTTGTCCGTCTCGGATCGCCGAGACCTGTGACATACGACCTTACACCTCTATGTATATATATGTATGTATATATATTGTGTGTGTATATATATATATATATATATA
>Ga0157363_1006810_pt1 | contig 10790 bp, 5 predicted proteins | sample AttsexASBM1_FD_111477 | JGI IMG/M metagenome (GOLD analysis project Ga0157363, IMG submission 111477) | Fungus gardens microbial communities from leaf cutter ant in Ribeirão Preto, State of São Paulo, Brazil - Atta sexdens ASBM1 | ecosystem: Host-associated > Fungi > Mycelium > Unclassified ...
ATATATATATATATATATATATATATATATATATGTATATATATATATATATATATGAATGTATAAGAATTTCACTGACCTTGCAATAGATACGTTAAAGAACTTTCCATCATCAGACTCTTCTGCTTCCTAAAAAAAGATACGCTTCTGTCGATCATCGCGAAGATGGGCTTTTTCCTCAGGCTATCTGCTAAAGAGACAAAGTTGTTTTTAATACGATCATAAAGAAAGGGACTCATGTATGCATGAGTCGAGCAAAGAGTACGAATACAGACGAAGCCATACGAAGCCATAACGCGCGAGGCCGCAACGCGATAAAAGTCTTTAGGCACCTGTCGTTCGTGTTCAGATCGCCAGAAAGAGCCGGCACAGATGCTGCCGTTCGTTCTTCCCGCCAAGACAACGAACTGACACTCATCCGAAGATATATATCCACTATTAACGCTAACGGGCTCCCTCACCGTTATCTCCTAGCCGTAAATACGTAATTAATCGTATCTGCTTTGGCGAATGACATGAGTACGCAATCGAGTAGCGCGAATGATTTGAGATTGATTTCAAGCAGCACTTGTGTGCCTGAGATTCTTATTTTAATACTATGAATTAAAATAATTTTAAAGATGAAATAAATGTTTTTATCATTTTTTTGATTTGATCGTACAATCAAATTTAGAAAATTGTTTGTTCACATAAAAAGAAAACGACTTTGCTAAAGTATTAAAAAATTTAGATACAGATTTAAAAAATAATTTTGTTTGGATCAAAAGAATTATATTGGATGCTCAAATTTGATTGCTAAGACTTTTTAACATTATTATCAATGTTTAAGTGTTCTACGTAATTATTTTGATGGTCCAACAAAGCTATTTTCATATCTATATTTAATTTTTAGATATTAGCAAAACTATTCTTTCCCTGTAAAATCAGATATACATATATCTGTAACTTTTTCTATTTGTATAGATTTTTATTTGATTTATTTTTATTGATGCTAAGAAAATGTGTTCTTAATAAAGATAAGTTTGAAAGTAATTTGATGCATCGTTGCGAGAAAAATACTGAAATCTCGAGTGGCATGACATGCCCGGCGTTGATATCCAAAGCCTTTCATGGATTCTCCGGAGATGCAATAAAGCGTTTTATAATGATTTTATTATGATAATAATAATACTGACAGAAACAATATACAGAAACAATAGTAAAAATTGTAACACAAGAACGTGTTAATAACACAAGAAAATTATTCAGTGGGTTCTAATAACTTATGTTTTTGTATAAAGATATTTTTTCTCTCAGTATATTCAACAATCTTTTGCTCTACATATTTATAGAATGTATTTCTTCTGGTTTTCGAAGTTCGGACAATCTAAGAAGAAATCAGTGTTGTTTGTATCGTTGATTTCTTCCGGACAAAGATAACGCACGTTTTTCGGTACCAATGAGCGCGTTCCGAAGCGTATAATTTCTCGGCGTTACACACGATCGATTTTACCATCGTTGTCCGCTCCGCTTCCACGCACTCCGCTTAATCAGCATCAGTAACCTTCGATCGTCGTCGAACCAAGATCGTGTACGGATAAAGCCCGAAACAAGCCCGCCTGGACCACCCGGGCTATTCGAAGTGACACGCTCGAACGAGAGAGGTACGACACGATCCCGCGGTGTCCGATATCCCATCGGGAATGTTTGACACCTGTAAGTGGTTGTTCGTATATATAGAAAAATCGATGGCACCACCGATCATCGTCATCGTCTTGATTGTCAAGTAAAAACGATGTGACGTACCGTTGTCATTATCTCTAACTGATCTTCGCGTGTTGATACGATAAGAATTGCTTTTATTTCGTTAACTTACCAAACAAATTTTCGATGGCAATTCAGTTCCTATGAATAGCTAATTTGTAAAAGTTCAAGTTCGCACCGTATGTTTGAGGAAGATTTGCTTTCAGAAGTCTCATAATTATATAGATTTAATTAACATATTTAGTCAATATATTTTAAAGATGTGCAGGTCTCTGCAAACAATGACAAGAATCGGAAATTTATACTTTCTGTATAAAAATACGTTAAATATATATATATATAGAAAAGGTTTAAATTAAAATTGTATTATAAATTTATTAATTTTAATATTTATATTTCATAATACAATTTTAGTTTAAACGAATATTTTCTAATTTTATCTAAATTATTTTTTAAAAACATGTCTGTTTCTATTGATAATTTTGATCTAGAATCTAAATCGCTATAGACATATAAAACTTTTATTTAAAAATATTGTATATTATTATTATTTAAAAATATAATGTAGAAAAATCTGTAATTTTTTTCATATAATTTTTTCATTTTATTAAAGTGGGTATTTCTTAATTTTCCGAATATTATAATTAAACATGTTTTTAAATAATTCGAGAAAAAGTTCTTCATGAGATACAATGCGCGGCTTTAACAATCGGTTTGATCTAAATGTGTGTTTCGAAAAAAATGACGCGTAATCTGTAAGGTAATATCTACTAATCGTATTTCACCGAAACCTTTCTTTTCGCGGACAACCAGTCATTTGTTAATGATGGCAAAAGGGGACCCACTGTCTTTGAATTTTCAACGCATTTATTCACTCATTAACTATGCATTTTGAGAAGATCGGGAAAATCTCGATATCCGAAGTGAAGAAAGTGCTATCCTTGTAAATTTCTCTTTCCGCCCTTCCAAGTTTTGAAGTTACTGCGAGGGAATATTGTAATCTGATCGTATCCTTTGATACTGGCGAAAACTTGGAAGAGAGAGAGAGAGAGAGAGAGAGAGAGAGAGAGAGAGAAACAGGAGAGCAATGCGGGAACGAAGTGAAAGGAAACGAAAAGATCGAAAAATGGTGTAGAGATGACACGATTTTCGATGGAAGGATCCTGGGATCTCTCTTCGCACCTATTTTAACGCGCAGACTTTATCGCAGATCGGATCAGCCAATATTTGTCTCTCAAACAAGAAATTCTGCTGCTTCAGGAATCTCGCTGTTTTCGTCCTTCGGTACACCTATAGCGATCCAGATCTTGAACTATTTGTCGTCTCTCGAGAAACACAAGACGGCAAAACGACCAGGAGCTATCGCATTGCTTTCCGAAAAGCCTTCCCCTTCCTAGAAAGTTGTGAACGTAGGTTTGATATTTATTCTTATCCGGATTAATTTTGCAGTTTCCTTTTTCTTTTAATTATAATAAAAAGAAGAAGATAAAAGATGACTATGTTATAGCAATGACACATTGAACAAATTAATGACTTATATTAATTTATTTTTTCAAGTTTCTCACTTGAGATGAAAAGAAGATAAAAAATTTAATTAATGATTAATGTTTACATGACATTGAACATTATATGACATTGAACAAATTATCGACTTATATATATAACTTATATAACTTATTTATATAAGTAATAGTATTATATATATTATACAACTTATATTATTTAATTCAATTTTTTGAGTCTTGCTATTATTTGTTACGTAGGCAAAATTTCTACGTGATTGATCACCAGCGTTCATTTTTTATTCATGAAGGATAATTTATCAAAGAAAGATATTAAATCCAATGAAATACAAGTACGATGCTCTTAAGTAATGCAAGTTTTACAGAAATTTGAACGGGTTCTCATGAAGACGGCGCGATAAAACGTCCGGTCGGGCTATCGAAAACCGTCGCGTCGCCGCCCACATCCGGAGGAATCGGGGAGCGACGGTGGTGGCGGCGCCATCGCCTCCGGATCGCTCATAAGGCATTTGTTGGTTTTACCGGTTTATAAAATCGTTAATTCGCGCGTTTATCCTGTGCGCGGATCTCGGGGCCCCTGTCCTAAATTGGGCCGCTCTCATAAATCTCACGACCCGTCCGTCCAATTTCAGATAATACAGCGAGACCGACGTGCTGAAGGTGAAATCATCGTCGTAATGTTTCTCGCGAGACGTGAAACAGGACGTTGACGTTTTCTCACCCTCAAAAGAGAAACTCGACGCGATCCTGAGGGCTATAATTATTTAATTTGAATGAATACGTTAAACAAGTTCTTAATACGAATTAAATAAAAAATTGTTTTTAAATACTGTGGATATGTCATACTCTTATATTTTAAGGGCGATATTCATAGTCGATTCTTATATTCAAGACCGTTTTAAGTACAATTAAGATGTCACAAACCAATCAGAGGGTTGTATCAGTATCTCAAGATATTACTTAAGACGATCTTGAAATAAAAACGAACTACTCAATTAGAAATGATAATGGAATCGATATCAACTCGATTTGATGTCGAAATCATCAAATCGACGTCAAATCAATGTTGATTTGATATCGATTTCATTTTCATTTCTCATTGCATATGAATTCCGACCTAAGTGAGAGTTAAAAATTTAGCTAGACACATCTGAAAATAATTTTATTGAATCATCAAAATAATTATATAGAACGCTCAAGCATGATGAACAGGGCTCCAAAAGTTTCAATATTTTAATAATCTAGAATAATTCATCAAAAATGATATATAACTTCATAAAAATCATTGGTTTTATCTTGATCAGCTAAATTAAAAATAAAACTATTTCTTCTTCTATCATCAAAATTCTCTTAACTCTAATGTTCTCAGTTTGAACGTTCTGCATAATTGTTTAGATGGTCCAACAGAATTCAATACATAGGTAAATTTTTAGATACTTCAGTAAAATCGTTTCTTCCGTGTAGAAATATAAAACAGTCAGCTGCGAAATTTTTATCCTCACTTCGAATCAATGTATAAAAGGGAGTATCGAAATAAAGAAAGCGCATCCCTTTTCTGTTCATCTCGGTACCGACTGTCGTCACGAAATGATTTCCGGCGTCATGATTCGGCACGATTTCTTCAAAGCACGGGTGCATACTATATATCGCTGGTCCCGGGCCTCATCGTCTCCGAGGGTAGTGAGAATTAAGGCAAAGGCAACATATATATGTATATATATATATATATAAAAGAGGGGGTGAGAGGACGAGACGCGCGCGATCCTGCACGGGTTGGCCCTGTCGAGGGAGGACGACAGGGCCATATGGAGAGCATACGGCGAGCAGCAGGCTCGTCTGCACCCGCTTCCCTCTTTCGAGGGTTTAATCTACCCGCGCCCGCCAAACTACTGTCCAAAGAAATCAGGTAAGCTCCAAACTTTAGCGCGTCTCCGTTTCCGCTATTAGGCATTTTTACATATGTGTGGACGCAGCCGCGCGCGCACGTGACGTATGGATCCGCTCTCAGGAGATTATCTCAACGCACTTGTGGAACGGAAGAGATGTTATATCATTTATTTTGACCGTGTCGACGCGTTCTTCGACTCCCTCAATCGTTACCGCATAAAACAAGCTGGTAAAATTTTTATTAATCAATATACATCAATCTATTCTGAAAAAAACTTTAGGTCTGTTTTCTGTGGTTGAACCACAGTGTATATTTTTGGCACTTAAAGGCCTGGTTTTTCATTTTAATTAACTTGCATAGTTTCACCCACCAAAGGGTTTTACTTATGACATCATCATAGATGAAGCTCATTGGATAAAACATCAAGTTAAGCGTAACTATAACTAGATAATGAAAAATTGAACCAAGTGAAATAGGTATATGTTTGATATTTGACGAAAGTGAGAAAGAAAATTTTAGTGCAATTTAGTGCAGGAATAAAAACAGATCTATGATCTTGTATTCTTCAACACAAAATATTAGGTCTTTTGTTTCTGTGCCAATGTTAATATCTTAACGTTAGTATCTTAACATATTTTTATCCAGCCAAAAATGATTAGTCAAATCGACAACCCATGTCGATTCTACTAATTATTTCCAGTGGGATAACTATATTAATATAACATAGTACATTGAAAAAAATATATTGAAAAAAGTCTGGTAATAGTTACCAAATATTGAAATAATAATATTGAAATAATAATATTGAAATAATTCAAATAAAATAATTTCAATCACATGTTTGATTAAAATAATCAAAAATGATTTTACTTTTCTAAATATTTAGTAAATTATTTTCAAACGATTAGTTATATTATTATGTTTGGTGGATACGTAAATATTTAGAATAGTAAAATCATTAACTAAATATTTGATTGAAATGATTTCACTCTACATTTGGTAATATCTCTTCAGAGTGAAAATAATAAGTATACAATTGTGATTAATGAAAGAGTCACGCAGAGAGTGACGACGCGGTCCACCATGAAGATCGAGAATCGAAAGTATTTAAAGAGCAGAGCCCAAATCCAATCAAAAGGAGCCAATATCCGATTGTCGACGATCTCGGGACTGTAACAACGACACGACGGTAATCGTTTGGTATCGCGCGTCGCCGCCGACACTGGATTCGTCGATTCCTCGAAGAGAAGAGACTCGTTCTAGTAGACGATCTCGGGGCCTCCTGTCTCCCGCTTGCCAACTGTCCCAGGTGTACGTGTTTCGTGGGCTCAGGACGAAGGAGAGGAGGACTCGAGGCGTGTGGCTGGCGCGTGCTGCTAGTCCTCGATTCCGATTCCCCGCCCTTAAGTTGCTTCCGATCGTTCCCTTGACTGCCGTCGCCACCACCACCATCACCGCCACCGCCGCCACGGTTCGCACCACCGCCGCCGGCATCGTCACGCTTAACGAACACGCGAGGTGAGGCTCCTTCGTGCTTAAAGACAGAAAACTCTCGTTATGCCGGTCTGTTTCTCTTATTCTCTCTTGTCTGATCGTTAGATATCGTGTATTCTTTATGAAAGGAGACACATATTTCTAAATTAACCATTTTTTTATATTTAGCATTTTATCTATACTGACTCTTAAAAATGTGCTTTCTACTTTTTAAAATTTCTGATGGAGGCATTTTAAATAGTGACTTTTAAAATCATAGCTTAATTAACACTAACATTTAGTGTAATCACTTTTTGCTTGCAATGTTTTTCAAAAATGATAAATACCTCTAATATTTTCTGAAGCTAAATGTAATGAAAATTACCTTGTTATACTTCACAGTTTAGAAATTAGAAATAGCAACACTAAAAATTTATTTAATAATGTGAAATGAAACGATATTTTTTAAATTGCGCATATGTTTCGCAATTTCTTGTTGTTCTTCATTTTATTTTTAAAATGTTAAATATGCTAAATATGCTTAATGCTTTCAGCAGGGAGCGATATTAGTCCGTCGCGTCCTTGCATCTAGCTAAATTTCGGCACGGCAATCGCTTTCCAATTATGGAAATGCAACAAACGCATATATATATATATACCTACGGGGTAGAGCCTGGCTCTTCTTTGCGGTTCGTGCAGAAATCGGCGGCGATTTTCGTGCAGACGCATTCGATCTCGGGACGTATAGGTAGATTATTGATTATCGATTTTCGCGGCGTGCGTGCCGACCCCGGGCGATAATTTGATTCGAACAATCGTCTTGGCCGTTGTTAGGAGTCAGTCACGTTACTACGGCGTCGGCATAATTACGAGACGAGATTATGTTTGTCTCACACGTATTATACGTGTTACATATCACACGCTCGTAGACGACTGGACCGATCGAATTCAAAAGTGTTAAGGTTGAAATCATCAATCTAATTTACATTAATCGGCAACGAGCGTGTCCAGAAACGTGTTTGCACGGCCCATCCGCATTGTTCCCTTATTTCATTTACATTGTACTTTATTTTACATTGTACTCGCCATAAAAAAATTTTCGTGTTTTTTTATCGTATTTTTTTCTACTGTCTGCATTCGATCCCTCCATCTAGATCTCGGCTTTTTATTACATCATGCTTGAGTTTTCTACATAATTATTTTGGTGGTCCAATAAAATTATTTTCAACTTCGTATGTACTTAAATTCTTAGATAGATTTGGCAAAATCATTCTTTCCATGTAATAAAGAAGTAATTAAAGAAATTAAGCGCCGATTAAAAAGTTTACTTTCCCTTCGACAACTCCTATAAAGTAAAAAGTTTTCTGACTACCTTATCTTCTTCTTCGTTTTACGTCTGCTCGCATAAATGTGTCTTCGCATCCGACGACCTTCGAGACGATTGGTAGATTCACACATAGAGAACTGTATATATTGTAGAATATACTTATCCTTTCCTTCTTCTCACCGAGCGACAACGGCGCGTTCGGATTTCTTCGAGAATCAAGTTTCTCGTTACTAATTTTGTAACATTCTTCGCGAGCGAGAGAGTAAAAGTCGCATGGCACGCGAGGCATTTATACAATGGCAGCATCGTCGGACGATGCCAGATCATTGTGGCAGAAAAGCGGTCCTTTTGATAGTTCTAAGCTGCGTTAGCATTTCTATGGCGACTGGAATATGCGTTCGTCGAAAAAATCGGTACCGGGCCTGCGGCTGTTATTTATTGTGAGACGTGGTCGACCGACAGGTTAAAACGTTTAGCCATTTATCCCGTCATTGACGCTAATCAGGAACGTTATTGGTATTGTAACGGACGAGAGAAACATTTACGTGTGATTTTTCACGCGCACGGCGTGATCTCCTGGCAGAGACGTGTAAATCGCGTCACGAACTTGCTCATCAAAAGGGTCTCCACGCAAACGAGATTGTTGCAATATTGATAACTTTTTTCGATAGGGTAGGCGAATCGATGAATAACCGATCATCGGTGAATCACCATATTCTTCTTTTTTTTATTCTTCTTTTTTCGATCATGCAAAATTATCTTTTCAAGACTGAGAACATTATATATCATGATATTCAAAGCAATTGCTTCTCAGAGTGACATGCGAAGAAATTAATCATCTCCTTTCATTATTTGATAATAATTAACAGATATAATATTATAATTAAATTAAAGAATTAAATCTGATAATAATTAAATGTTATTTTAATATGATATCGATTTCTTTGATGTGTTTAGCTCTTATGTCTTGTGTATTTTTATTTACACACAAGCGTATTCACGTACACGTTTGCATCTGACGTCAAGAAAGAATTCGAGCTCGTGGGAAAGATATCCCGCCCACAACTGGATCGCGCTCCGATTGAATCGGTTGAAAGTTTCCCAAAGCTTGGAAACCAGGGCGTTTTGTTCGATATGGCAACGTTAATCTCAAAAACTGGGCATTTTTATGGCTCTTGTAATTGATGTGAATGGTCTGCTGAAGGGATTTCAGGATCGCGCGCGACCCTTGGGTGTTAATGCAGCTAAAAGTTGAAAATCCTTCCCCCCTCTCCCCCCCCCGCTATCGCTTTCTTTCGAATGGTTCGAGAGGTGAACGATTTAGATTGGAGTTTTTTCCTGGCCGATTTTTCTATTGCGTAATCGAATCTAATTTGCGGTAATCGATCTGACCTCTTCGTAAAGATCTGATTGGACCTGCAGTAATTTTAGGAAGCTATTTAGGAAAAAATATTGACACAAATTATTATTACAAATTATACATAATTTTCACGCGCAAAATTAAACGCCAATATTTATAGTCGATTCTTATATTTAAAATTAAGATATATATTATATATTATATAATATATATAATATATATATTATACAAAATTATACAGAATATATAGAATATAAAGATATTATACAGAAAGAACAATATTTCTGAAAGATTTAAAATTTTGCTGGACACAAGTCTAAAAATAATTATGTTGGACTATTATAAAATAATTATATTAGAAATTAAATAAATGATGAACAATGCTGCAGAAAATTGGGTATTCTAATGACTACACTGAAAAAAAAATTCTAAACTTGAACTCTAAATGCGTTTAGTTCGTAGTGAATTTTTAGTTCAAGTACAATTTATGTATTTAGTTTAATAATATAAATATAGATGAATCATATCAACAAAATCTTGTATTTTAAAACATATTATTTGTTGAATTAATAAATATTTGCTTAACAACCCGTAACCACATTTAATTTAATCAAATAATGTTTTTTTAAATCAACAATCTTTCTCAATGTAGTTTAAATTTCTAATAAAATTATTTTATATGGTCTAATAAAATTATTTTCAGATCTACATCCAGCAAAAATTTAAATCATTCAATTATTCTTTCTGTAAAATTACGAAGCCATATAAGAGTCTTAAGACATTATTTAAGATAATTTTGGAATAAGAATTAATTTAGGCCAAAGAGCGACTTTTAAAATTATTAGATTCAGATTTCTTTTTCTCTCTTCTTTTGAGAAAGATAGTTATCTCCGAGTTTTTTTATATCTTGCGTGTATCTTAATATCGTAGCTGACAAAGTAATTGCACTCGACGATAAAACATACCGTACGTTGCATCGTCCGCGAAACTTTGATGCAAAGTTGATCTGAGGATGAACTATAACATATCTTTGTGTGTGAGACCACACAAGTCGACTAACATTAAACTTGGCATACAGGTTCCGCGGAACAATCAACGGTAACTATATATTCAATTTTTATATTTGAATATTAAGCAGTAGCGCATCCTGTCTCCCTCCGCCCTGGACCTTCGCGTTCTCACAATCAAAGCTGCGCATAAGATGGATAACGCTTTTCGCTTCTTTCTTTTTTTTCGATTGTTACGATGCAGAAATCGCTGAAGGCATGGACCGTATGGTACTTTTGGCGCACCTCATTACAGTGCTATTACATTTCTATTACGTCAAGTACCATTTGCGTTCGACGGTCCAAAATTTATTCTGGCGAATATATAAAGCAATTCAAAAGTTTAATTCTATCCGATCGTATTAAAGCGATTGAAAGTGAAAAAGAAATATTTGTAATAAGATTTAACTAACACAAAAAAATCTAATTA